>Ga0302215_10003173_pt1 | contig 11119 bp, 7 predicted proteins | sample II_Fen_N3_1_FD_194580 | JGI IMG/M metagenome (GOLD analysis project Ga0302215, IMG submission 194580) | Peat permafrost microbial communities from Stordalen Mire near Abisko, Sweden - II_Fen_N3_1 | ecosystem: Environmental > Terrestrial > Soil > Wetlands > Permafrost | place: Sweden: Abisko... | reverse complement strand
CGGAGAATTTCCTCACTTTCGTTGGAATAAATTAAGCCTTGTTTAGCATCACCCGAAATAGATGCGTACCATTCATTGATACCAAAATACATATTTTCCAACACCATTGCCCGAAATTCGGTAATGAAATCGTCGCATACTACACTTGTTTTGCCTATTGGTTTAATAACCGGAAAAACAAAATGCAAATCGGGATGAGCCATTTTGCGGTATTTCACACATGACGGACACACACCACACGAATCTGTAGCCGTTCGATTTTCACAACAAATATATTGAGCATAAGCAATGGCCAAAGCTAATTTCCCAATACCCTCCGGACCACGTAAAAGTTGCGCATGAGGTATTCTCTGCTCGTGCACCGAGCGGATAAATCGTTGTTTAATTTCCTGTTGACCAATAATTTCGGAGAATAGCATGGTTGAATTTTGCAGTTTTATTCCAAATTCGGATAAAATGCAAATATACAAAAAAAGAAAGGATTATGAAAAATGAAAACAAAGTAGTCTTTTTCGGTCTGGGAAACTGTTATTTTTCGATATATTTGCTACCCAAATGCAACGTTTCAAACTAAAGATTCATCTATCTATTGTATCTGCTGTTTCAATAAACAAAACAAGCCCGAATGTGATTATATAAATGAATATTCAAACCAATATATAAAACTTAAATATTATATGGAATTCAAACAATTTATCCGAATGAAAAAGATTATATTCAGTATGCTGGCACTTAGTTTATTAGTCGCCTGCAACCCACATGATGATGAAAATCAGGTTCTTTCTGATTTTACGAGCATAGCAACAGTAGACAATCCAAATCAAACTTCCGGCTTTTATTTTAAGCTTGACAACAACGATAAAATGTGGATAACCTCGACTTATTTTCCGTATTATAGCCCAAAAACAGGCCAACGCATCATTGCCAATTACAGCATCTTATCTGTGAATAATGATGGCAACACATACAACCACAAAGTGCAGTTGAACGATTTTTATGAAGTACTTACAAAAGGAATTTTCAACATCACTCCAACTTCCCAGGACAGTATTGGTAACGATCTTATCAGCATTGATGACATTTGGATTGGAAGCGATTATCTGAATGTTGAGTTTACTTACCCAGACTACAACAAGATTCACTATATAAATTTGGTTGCAGACACAGCCAAAAAGTATACCGACAATAAAATTCATTTAGAATTCAGGCACAATGCCAACGACGATTATGCAAGCTATTCGAAAGTGGGATTTGTGTCAATTAAATTGAAGTCGCTACAGGCAAATACTACAGTTGATTCGGTCAATTTGGTTATTCACAGCAAAGAATTTGGCACACCAACAGATAAAACGTACAACCTTACCTATAAATTTGGCCAGTTGGGAAGTTCTAATGTAAAGAAAATGCTGTTCCCGACAAATAATGAAAAGATACAATAAGCTGATTTTTGTTTTACTTTTGCCAAAGTCCAATCTTAAAAAAAGGTTGGACTTTTTGTCCTTTGAAACACTACATAAATTCATTAAACCTATTTTAATTCATTAACTTTTTCTACCTTTGTAGTTTTCCCATACAACATAAAATATATGAAAACACTCGAACCCGCCGAACTATGGAATTTCTTCCACGAAATAACCCAAATACCCCGTCCTTCAAAAAAAGAAGAGCGTATAATTGCTTATTTAAAGGCATTTGGCGATAAACACAAGCTAACAACTAAAGTTGACAAGATTGGGAATGTACTCATTTGCAAACCGGCAACAAAAGTATATGAAAACCATAATACAGTTATTCTTCAAGCACATATCGATATGGTTTGTGAGAAAAACAGTGACACAGTTCATAATTTCGACACCGACCCAATTCAAACATATATTGAAGATGGTTGGATAAAAGCAAAAGGGACTACTTTAGGTGCTGACAATGGCATTGGCATGTCGATGTTGCTCGCAGTACTTTCATCCGACAACATTCAACATCCTGCATTGGAATGTTTGTTCACTGTAGACGAGGAAACCGGGCTTACTGGTGCTTTTGCCCTGGAGCAGAACTTTCTGACAGGCGAAATACTTATAAATCTGGATTCAGAAGATGATGGTGAGATATTCGTAGGTTGTGCCGGTGGCATCGATACTACTGCATTACTAACGTATAAACCGGAGAAAACACCTGAGAATTTCTTTGGTTTTTCAGTTTCGGTAAAAGGTTTAAAAGGAGGACACTCCGGTGATGATATCAATAAAGGCCTTGGTAATGCCAATAAAATTCTCAATCGTTTCCTGTGGCTTGCAAACAAAAAAATGGATCTGCGCTTACATAGTTTCGATGGTGGCAATCTACGTAATGCCATTGCACGAGAAGCTGTGGCAATAGCCTGTGTACCCTGGACAGAAAAGGAAAACATCCGTGTATTGTTCAACATATTTAGCACTGAGGTTGAGAGTGAAAACTCAGCGGTAGAACAGGGTATGAGGCTAACGCTCGAATCGGAACCTTTACCTGAAAACGTTATGGACAAAGAAAGCTCAAATGCTCTTCTGAATGTTTTGTACGCTTGTCCACACGGTGTCATTGCAATGAGTCCCGACATGCCTAACCTCGTAGAAACATCTACCAATCTGGCTTCTGTAAAGATGAAAGAAGGAAATGCTATTGAGATTACAACCAGCCAGCGCAGTTCCGTTGAGACTTCGAAGTACGACATTGCAAATCAAGTGGAAGCAGCTCTTACATTGACTGGTGCTACAATTACACATGGCGATGGTTATCCGGGATGGAAACCCAATTTAAAATCTGATATTCTCAAAGTAGCTCAGGCAAGTTACAGCAAATTGTTTAACGAAGAACCAAAAGTACGCGCCATTCACGCAGGGCTTGAATGCGGTCTGTTTCTTGAGAAATACCCACATCTGGATATGATTTCCATAGGGCCACAGATGTATGGAGTACATTCACCTGACGAAACATTAAGTATTGCTTCTACGCAAAAATGCTGGAATTGGTTGGTGGATATTCTAAAACAAGCTTAATTTCCAAATGAAAAAACCAAATAAACGCAAGATAATCAATGACCCGGTTTTCGGATTTATCAATATTCCGAACGACTTTTTATATGACATTATTCAGCATCCTTACTTCCAACGATTAAATCGCATCAAACAGTTAGGATTGTCATCGTTCGTATATCCGGGAGCACAGCATACACGCTTATTGCATTCCCTGGGAGCTATGCATTTGATGGGCGAAGCCATTACTCAGTTGCGACAGGAGGGGAATGAAATCACCCCAGCTGAATCTGAAGCCGTTCGTGCCTGCATTCTGTTGCACGACATTGGGCATGGACCATTTTCGCACACATTGGAACATAGCCTTGTAAATGGTGTGAGTCACGAGGAAATTTCATTGTTGATGATGGAAAAAATCAATCGTGAATTGGATGGAAAACTGGATATGGCGTTGGAAATTTTTACGAATGAATACCCGAAAAAATTCCTACATCAACTTGTTTCAAGTCAGCTAGATATGGACAGATTGGATTATTTGAGTCGGGACAGTTTTTATTCGGGCGTAAGCGAGGGCATTATCGGTGCTGCACGTATTATAAAAATGTTGAACGTTCACAACGATCAGCTTGTGGTGGAAGCCAAAGGAATTTATTCAATAGAGAAATTTTTGGTGGCACGTCGATTAATGTACTGGCAGGTCTACCTACATAAGACATCAGTAGCAGCCGAACAAATGTTGTTGAACATCCTTAAACGGGCAAAAGAGCTTGCTGGTAATAGGGCAGAATTATTTGGATCGCCTTCACTGCGCTATTTTCTTTATAACGAAATTCAAAAGAAAGATTTCTCAGACTCAGATAAAGCGTTGGAAAACTTTGCATTGCTTGATGACTCTGATGTTGTTTCGGCAATCAAGGTTTGGTCGTCACACCCCGACTTTGTGCTGGCCACTTTGTGTAAAGCTTTTACCGACAGAAAATTATTCAAAGTAGAAATTGGAACAGAACCAATTGACGAAACGAAACGAAAGTTTTATCTGCAACAATATATGAAGCATTTTAACGTTACTTTAAACGAAGCCGCGTATTTTATGGGCGAAGAAATTGTCAGTACTGACACTTATAGCCCCGAGGATGACAGCATTAATATATTATACAAAGATGGCACTGTGAAAGATATTGCAGATGCATCAGATATGCTAAATATTGCAGTATTGACAAAGAAAGTAGAAAAGCACTATTTTTGTTATTTTCGTTTGTAATTTATTCGATATCAAAGTTATTTAAAACAGTCAACATGATTGTTTACAAGTGCTATCTTTTCTAAATAGCTTGACTTTCATTATCGATTATTGGAAATTGTTTAGTACTTTTGCAACCAAATTTTTTTATATGGAGTTTACAGCTCAACAAATTGCAGATTTTTTAGGTGGTGAAATTGAGGGTAATCCTTTAGTTAAGGTGAGTAGTTTTTCCAAAATTGAAGAGGGAAAACCAGGAACTTTGAGTTTTTTATCAAACCCCAAATACAGCCAATATATCTATGACAGTGGGGCAAGTATCATTTTGGTAAATAAAAACTTCAGTCCGGAAAAAGAAATTCTTGCTACTTTGGTTCGTGTTGATGATGCTTATCAATCATTAGCTATTTTGCTTTCAATGGTGGAGCAAACTAAACCGCAAAAAACCGGTATTTCAGATTTAGCATTTATAGCACCTTCAGCAAAAATCGGCGAGAATGCATACATTGCTCCATTTGTATATGTTGGAGAAAATGTAACCATAGGTCAAAATGTCAAATTATATGCACATTGTTGCATTGAAGACGGCGTTTCTGTTGGCGATAATGTGCGATTGTATTCCGGCGTAAAAATATATAACGATTGTGTGATTGGAAACAATTGTACATTTCATTCTGGTTCTGTTATCGGTTCAGATGGGTTTGGTTTTGCCCCTACTGAAGATGGTTCATACAAGAAAATCCCACAAATGGGAAATGTTATTGTGGAGGATAATGTTGAAATTGGAGCAAATTCAATTGTCGACAGAGCCACTTTGGGAAGCACAGTTATTTGTAAAGGCGTGAAAATTGACAATCTGGTTCAGATTGCCCACAATGTAGAAGTTGGAGAAAATACAGTAATCGCTGCTCAAACAGGAATCTCCGGATCGACAAAATTAGGAAAACAATGCATTTTAGCAGGACAAGTAGGAATTGCAGGACATTTAAATATAGCAGATGGAACTATTTTTGGGGCTCAAACAGGAGTACCAAATTCAGTAAAGTTGCCAAATCAAACTTTGCAGGGTTATCCGGCTATTCCCATAATGGCGTTTCATAAAGCAGCCATCGTTCATAAAAATCTTCCCGAACTTCAGAAAATGATTTATGCCATGCAGAAGAAGATTGAGGAATTAGAAAGTAAAATTAGCAGTATCTCAGAATAAAATATGTTGAAACAAAACACTATTAAACAAGCCTTTACGCTCTCAGGAAAAGGATTGCACTCTGGCTTGGAAATTTCATTGACATTTATCCCGGCTCCCGAAAACCATGGTATCAAAATCAAACGAATTGATTTAACTGAGCAACCAATTATGGATGCAGTAGCAGAATACGTTACTGAAACAACGCGTGGAACAGTTCTCAAAAAAGGTGAAATGCAGGTGAGCACCGTTGAACACGCTTTGTCTGCACTTTACGCCTTGGGAGTTGACAATTGCCTATTGGAAGTTAATGCACCTGAATTCCCCATCCTGGATGGAAGTGCCAAGTACTATGTTGAACAAATACAACAAGTTGGAATTGAAGAACAAAAAGCGGAAAAGGATTATTACATTGTTCGCAAAAAAATAGAATATAGCATTCCCGAAACCGGAGCAAAAATTACAATTCTACCAGATGATACTTTCAGTGTAGATGTACATATAGGATTTGATTCACCGGTTCTGAACAATCAATTTGCAAGCCTCTCTTCTTTAGATAATTATGCTTTAGAAATAGCTAGCGCTCGCACGTTTGTATTTGTTCGTGAAATTGAACAATTAGCTAAATTAAACCTGATTAAAGGTGGAGATTTGAAAAATGCTATCGTTATTTATGACAAGCAGGTTTCTCAGGAAGACTTTGATAGTTTAGCAGAACTAATGCACCAACCTCATCAGGATGCAACAAAATTAGGCTATTTAAATGGCGGATTAAAATTTCCAAACGAGCCGGCACGTCATAAATTACTTGATGTAATTGGTGATTTAGCTTTAATTGGCAAACCTATTTTGGGTAAAGTGATTGCAACATATCCAGGCCACAAAATCAACACCGACATAGCGAAACAAATTCGTAAAGAATTAAAAAAACAAGAAATTCAGGCTCCTGTTTATGATGACACCATTGCACCATTGATGGACGTAAATGGAATTCGCAAACTATTACCACATCGCTGGCCATTCTTGTTGGTAGATAAGATTATAGATATTCGCGAAAAAGTTATTGTAGGTGTAAAAAACGTAACTGTAAACGAAACTTTCTTTATGGGTCATTTCCCGGATGAACCTGTTATGCCGGGAGTTTTACTGGTTGAGGCAATGGCTCAAACCGGAGGTTTACTCGTTTTAAACTCGGTGGAGGAACCGGAAACTTATTCAACTTATTTTCTGAAAATAGACAATGTCAAGTTTCGTCAGAAAGTCGTTCCGGGAGACACATTAATATTCCATTTGGAAATGCCTGACGAAATGCGTCGTGGTTGTGCACTCATGAAAGGTCATGCATTTGTGGGTGGAAAAATAGTCGCTGAAGCTGAATTCATGGCTCAAATAGTTAAGAATAAATAGATTCAGACAATACTACAAGAGAATTTAAAGTAAAATAAAAACCCCTAAACGAAATGAAACAACCCTTAGCATACATCCATCCAGATGCAAAAATTGCTCCTTCTGTTGTTATAGATCCTTTTGTTTCAATCGACAAGAATGTTGTAATTGGAGAAGGAACACGAATTGGCTCAAATGTAACAATACTGGAAGGTGTACGAATTGGAAAAAATTGCACGATATTCCCTGGTGCAGTCATAGGTGCTGTTCCTCAGGATTTAAAATTCAAAGGTGAAGATACTCTTGCTATTATTGGTGACAATACTACCATTCGTGAATATGTTACAATTAACAGAGGAACTGCATCTAAAGGCAAAACTGTAGTCGGTGATAATTGTTTGATCATGGCTTATTGTCATGTAGCGCATGATTGCATTGTTGGAAATAATATAATTATGGGCAACGCCACTCAATTGGCTGGTGAAGTAGTCATTGAAGATTATGCTATTTTAAGTGCTGCTGTTTTGGTTCACCAGTTTTCACATATTGGGTCGCACGTAATGATTCAGGGTGGTTCAAAAATCAACAAAGATGTTCCCCCATTTGTAACAGCAGGTCGTGATCCTATTTCATATGCCGGTATCAATTCTATTGGTTTACGCCGTAGAGGTTTCAGCAATGAGCAAATACGTGACATTCAAGATGTTTACCGATACTTATATCAGTCGGGGATGAATACAAGTCACGCTATTGAGAGAATACAAGCTGAATTGCCTGCAACAAAAGAACGTGATGAGATTCTACTTTTTGTAAAAAACTCTCCACGCGGAATCATCAAGGGATACTTTGATTGATTTCTACAAGCAAACTTTAAACAAATTATTTGTATATTAATTTACAATCAATTGTTCAATTCCTATTTTTCAACTATTTTTGCATTGAAACTTTAAGGCAAAAAAACGTTACAAAGAGTACAGACCTATAGCTTATAGGTCTTTACTTGTAAAGTGTAACACGTAATTCGTAACATTTATGGAAAATATTGATGAAGCACCAAAGAAAAGTCTAAATTTTATTGAGACTTTTGTGGAGCAAGATTTGAAAGAGGGTAAAAATGACGGACGAATTCAAACACGCTTCCCGCCAGAACCAAACGGCTACTTACACATTGGTCATGCAAAAGCTATTTGTCTTGATTTCGGTATTGCCGATAATTATGGGGGCATCTGCAACTTACGTTTTGATGACACAAATCCTGTTAAAGAAGATGTAGAATATGTTGATTCTATCCAGGAAGATATAAAATGGCTTGGTTACCAATGGGCTAACATTTATTATGCATCAGATTATTTCCGACAGCTTTGGGATTTGGCCGTAGAACTCATTAAACAAGGTAAAGCTTATATTGATGAGCAATCGGCAGAGACTATTGCAAAACAAAAAGGAACACCCACAGTTCCGGGAACAGAAAGTCCCTATCGTAACCGTTCAATAGAAGAAAATTTAGAACTTTTCCAGAAAATGAATACGGGTGAAGTTCCTGAAGGTGCTATGGTGCTTCGTGCAAAAATAGACATGTCTTCTTCGAATATGCATTTCCGCGATCCGTTGATGTATCGAGTGATTAATTCACACCCTCATCACCGCACAGGTTGGACCTGGAAGGCTTATCCAATGTACGATTACGCTCATGGACAATCGGATTATTTCGAAGGAGTTACTCATTCATTGTGTACACTTGAATTTGAAGTACACCGCCCATTATATGATTGGTTTATTGATCAGTTCAAAGATTCAGATTATCGCCCCCGTCAAATTGAATTCAACCGGTTGAACCTGACTTATACAGTCATGAGCAAACGAAAAATGCTCCAATTGGTACAAGAAGGGTTAGTAAGTGGTTGGGATGACCCACGAATGCCAACTATTTGTGGATTGCGTCGTCGTGGTTACTCTTCAGAATCTATTCATAGCTTTATCAATAAAATTGGATATACTAAGTTTGAAGCACAAAATGATATAGGTCTGCTTGAGCATTCAGTTCGGGAAAGTTTAAATAAAACAGCAATTCGTGTAAATGCAGTCATTGACCCCGTAAAACTCATTATAACCAATTATCCCGAAGGTTTGGTTGAAATGCTTAAAACTGGCAACAACCCCGAAGATGAGTCAGCAGGGGTGCGCGAAATACCGTTTTCGAAGGAGCTATATATAGAACGAGATGATTTTATGGAGGATGCTCCTAAAAAATTCTTCCGTATGACGCCAGGACAAGAAGTCAGGTTGAAAAGTGCTTACATTGTAAAATGTACAGGTTGTAAAAAAGATGCTGATGGTAGAGTTGAAGAAATTTATTGTGAATATGACTCGCAAACTAAAAGCGGTATGCCTGAAAGTAATCGCAAAGTAAAAGGGACGCTTCATTGGGTTTCGGCAGAACACAGTTTACCAGCAGAAGTTCGCCTATATGATCGGTTGTTTAATGTCGAAAATCCATCAGCCGATGAGCGCGATTTCCGGGAATTATTGAATCCTGATTCATTGAAAGTATTGACTTATTGTCGTGTTGAGCCATCATTAAAAAACACAAAACCAATGGATCATTTCCAATTTCAACGCATTGGCTATTTCAATGTAGATTTAGATTCTACAGCTGAGAAATTAGTATTCAACCGTACAGTTTCACTGAAAGATAGTTGGGCAAAAGAACAATGTAGATAGATTTTAAATCCTTGAATTCAATGCAAAAAAAAGACCGATGCAATTAAATTTGCACTGGTCTTTTTTATATCAACACATCGACAATAATAATAACGCCTAGAGAATTGGACCACTAACAATTTTATCGTTGAAAACTACTAGTTTAAACAAATCTGTAATCTAACCAAGTAGATATGTGGTTATCATAACAAAAGTAACAAATGAAATTGTACAAATGGAGAAAACCTTTATGAATCTGTACTTTGCTATCCTTTTCACAGATAAAGAAATCTTTAACGTGATTATTGACTGTACAAAAAAAATTGCAATTAATATGTAAATCATAAACTAAAAATTTTAGATATAGCTTGATAAAAAACAAACTCAATTCAAAATAATTTCAATAGAAAAAGAATAACCATTATTTTAAACTAATCGATTACAAGATTCGTTCTTGTTTCATCATCTATCTTATAACCTCTATATCCATACACAAAAACGAAAATAAACGATACAAATAGGAATCCCAACCCAATACTAACAGGGTTTATGCTAGGTATAGCATTAGTTACAATTGGATAGGTAGATCCACCAACTATTGCCATTATTATATATGCTGAAGCACGCTTAGTTTTATTTCCCATTTTTCGGATTCCCAACGAGAAAATTATTGGGAACATAGTACTCATAGAAAGCGTAATTAGACATAGCGCAATAAAAGACAACATCCCTAAATTAAGTACCATTATTATCGAAAATAAAAGAGAAAACCCAGAAGTTATAATTAGCAATTTGTTTGGCTTCATTTTTATAAGAAAAAAGCTGCTAAAAAACCGACCTAGTGTGAATAATCCAAATCCGGCATAACTAAAAACTAACACAGCAACAGAATGATACAGCTTATCATTAACGACTGTGCTCCCACCCAATACCTGAATCACCCTCAATAAGTACTCATGCTCGAAAACAGTTTGACCTTCCAACGACTTAAACAAGTCAAATAAATACTTTGTATAAAAGCCGAAAACTGCTGTTTGCCCCGCAATATAAAAAAACATCGTAACCACCGCCCAAGAAAAATGCGAATGTTTAAAAATCAATCTGTTTTGCTGATTATTTTTACTACCCATACTTACGAATCTACCGGATCTTTCCCTACTAAATTTTGGAAGATCAGACATAGATAACAGAATTGCAAGAAATAGAACTAAGACTCCAACACCAACATATGGCACTGCAATAGAAGCAAACTCATCTGTCGACTTTGCACGAATATCTAAAAGGATACTTCCTCCAACGAATGGGCCAAAAAACCAACCTAACGAGGTAAAAGACTGTCCCAGAGTAATACGAAATGTTGAATACTTATTCCGCCCTATCATTGTGGTATAAGGATTTACAACAGTCTCTAGAGCTGCCATTCCTAAAGCGATGCAAAACAATGATAAAAGGAATAATGGGAATGTGTGAAAGTGGGAAGTTGGTAGAAACATAAATACTCCTAATGCATAAAGTACCAAACCTAAAATTATCCCCTTTCTATACCCAAATCGTTCGGTAAAAATACTTGTGGGGATTGGCATTAAAAGGTATCCTGCGTAA
>Ga0302215_10003167_pt1 | contig 11136 bp, 10 predicted proteins | sample II_Fen_N3_1_FD_194580 | JGI IMG/M metagenome (GOLD analysis project Ga0302215, IMG submission 194580) | Peat permafrost microbial communities from Stordalen Mire near Abisko, Sweden - II_Fen_N3_1 | ecosystem: Environmental > Terrestrial > Soil > Wetlands > Permafrost | place: Sweden: Abisko... | reverse complement strand
ACGCAGGTCTTCGTCGCGGAAACATTTGACAATCTGGAAATAACGATCAAAACCGGATACCATGAGCAATTGCTTGAACAATTGCGGGGATTGAGGCAGGGCATAAAATTCACCCGGGTTCATTCGGGATGGAACCACAAAGTCACGTGCTCCTTCAGGGGTTGATCCGATTAATACAGGAGTTTCCACTTCCATAAAATTCAACTGGTCCAGATAACGGCGGGTTTCGAATGCCATGCGATGACGCAGTTCCAGGTTATGGCGCACTGTGTTACGACGTAAATCGAGATAGCGGTACTTCATTCGGATATCATCACCGCCATCGGTATTGTCTTCAATGGTAAATGGCGGAGTTTTTGATTCGTTCAGAATATTCATTACAGAAACAAGGATTTCTACTTCACCTGTTTCCATATTTGCATTCTTATTGCTTCGTTCGGCCACTTCACCGATAACCTGAATAACATATTCACGACCAAGAGAATTAGCAAGTTCAAATAATTCAAGATTCACATCCTGATTAAAAACCAATTGAGTGATGCCATACCTGTCACGGATATCCACAAATGTCATACCGCCCATTTTGCGGGTACGTTGCACCCAGCCAGCCAGTGTTATTTTCTTTCCAACATTCGTAAGGCGAAGCTCGCCGCAATTGTTTGTTCTGAACATAATTGAAATAATTTATAATTCACAATGCATAATTAATAATTCACAATGCATAATTCATAATTCATAATTAAAGATTTGAGAAACAAGTCTCAAATATATATATAATTTATAATGCAAAATGCATAATTCATAATTAAAGATTTGATAGACAAGCTCTAAATATAAATATACAAATATAATTTGTTTTTATTTTTGAAAAACAAAAGTACTAAAAAATCCTTGTCAGTAAAAACGGTATTAAAAAAAAGATGCAAAGAACTTAATCTTAGCATCTTAATTATGCATTATGCACTATGAATTATGCATTGTATTTATACTGTTACCGGATTAATTTTTTTAATCAATCCTTTCAATACTTCACCCGGTCCGAGTTCAAAAAACTCAGTAGCACCATCGGTAATCATATTTTTAACGGTTTGTGTCCAGCGTACCGGAGCAGTTAACTGTGCAATCAGATTTTCTTTGATAGCAGCAGGATCGGTTTGTGGATAAGCATTTACATTTTGATAGACAGGACAAACGGGTGTTGTGAATGTAGTGGCATTGATGGCAGCCTGCAGTTCTTCACTGGCCGGTTGCATAAGCGGTGAATGAAATGCTCCGCCAACACTTAATTTCAAAGCACGTTTAGCACCTTTTTCTTTCAACATTTCACAGGCTTTGTCGATTCCTTCAATCGATCCGGAGATAACGATCTGTCCCGGACAGTTATAGTTAGCTGGAACAACAACTTCATCTTTAATAGAATCGCAGACTTCTTCAACGATTTCATCACTTAAACCAAGGATAGCTGCCATGGTTGATTCCTGAGCTTCACAAGCTTTCTGCATAGCCATAGCACGCTTTGAAACCAATACAAGACCATCTTCAAAAGTTAATGCTTTAGACGCTACCAATGCAGAGAATTCGCCTAAAGAGTGACCTGCTACCATATCAGGTTTAAAATCATCTCCCATAACTAAAGCGGAAATCACAGAATGAAGAAATATTGCCGGTTGGGTTACTTTTGTTTGTCTTAAATCTTCAGGAGTACCTTCAAACATTAAATCTGTAATGCGAAATCCAAGAATTAAATTCGCCTTTTCGAAATATTGTTTTGCTAAGGGTGACTGATCGTATAAATCTTTGCCCATTCCTACAAATTGAGCTCCCTGACCGGGAAAAACATAAGCTTTCATAAATCTATATTTTGTTTTAATTTATAATATTCAGTGATAAAAGGTATAACAACTTGGAATTTAGAAGAATAATTAAAATGACGTACGCATTTTTATTCCAAATAGAGCGCAAAGATAATAAAAAGAAAATAAATAGTTGTTGCATTTTTTAAACTTGATGGATTGAATTGAAGGAAGGAAGGTAAGAAACCTGAATTTAAACATCTTAGCTCGTATAATTGAATTTCAGTTTTATTTTCAGAAAAAAACCATTAACTTTGACGTCAAAATAAACGTTATGGATCTGATATTAAAATATTTTCCCAATCTGACAGAACATCAGAAGTCTCAATTTGAAGCGTTATATCCACTTTATACCGACTGGAACGAAAAAATCAATGTCATATCCAGAAAAGACATTGAAAATCTTTATGAACATCATGTATTGCACTCACTGGCAATTGCTGAGATTATTCGCTTCCAACCGGGTACATCTATATTGGATGTAGGTACCGGAGGAGGTTTTCCGGGAATACCACTTGCTATACTTTTTCCTGAATCAACTTTTGTTTTGATTGATTCCATCGGTAAAAAAATTAAAGTGGCAACTGAAATTTCAACAGCTATCGGGTTAAAAAACATTGTATTGAAACATCAACGCCTGCAGGAAGAAAAAGGAAAATTTGATTTTGTAGTCAGTCGCGCAGTGATGCCCCTGGGAGATCTGGTTACCCTGGTAAAAAAGAATATCAGTAAAACACCCAAAAATGCAATCCCTAACGGGTTGATTTGCCTGAAAGGCGGTGAATTACAACATGAAATGAAACCTTATAAAAGTGTTGGTGAGCTGTTTGAAGTGAGTGATTTCTTCAAAGAGGAATACTTTGAGACGAAGAAAGCGGTGTATATTCCTATTTGATTGGTTAATTGGTTAATTGGTTAATTGGTTAATCAACCATTCAACCAATCAACCAATCAATCATTCAACTAATCAACCAATCAACCAATCAACCAAACAACAATGACAATAAAAACATTTACATTTAATCCCATTCAGGAAAATACCTATCTTGTTTATGATGAAACCAATGAGGCTGTAGTCATAGATGCCGGTTGCATAACCGATGCTGAGAAAAATGAATTAAAACAATTTATAGATGATAATAATCTGACTTTGAAACGGGTACTTAATACTCATTTGCATTTTGATCATCAATTTGGGAACAGATTTCTGTATACTACCTATGGAATTAAGCCTGAAGCGGGAAAAGAGGATGAATATTTACTTGAAAATGTGGTATCCCAGGCACGTTCATTCGGTCTTTCAACAGGAGAAGAAGCACAACCTCTCGGGGGATATATTACGGATCAACAGGAAATAAAATTCGGGAATAGTTCTTTTATCGCTTTTCATGTTCCGGGACATTCACCGGGCAGTATGGCTCTCTATGCTGAAAAGGAAGGTGTTGTATTTTCAGGAGATGTACTGTTTCGGGGTTCAATAGGAAGAACTGACTTGCCTAAAGGTGATTATGCCACCCTGATTCAGTCCATCACAAACAAACTACTCCCACTTCCCGATTCCACCGTTGTTTATAGCGGTCACGGACCATCTACAACCATTGGATTTGAGAAAAAGAATAATCCGTTTCTCTAAACTATTGATAGAGATTATTATCTTTAATAAATTTATAGACAGAAGGATGTAGCCATTGGCTTACATCCTTTTTTTGTAATATGAATTGCCGGATTTGTGAAGAAGAAATGTCATAGAAAGGACTTTCAAGTAATTGCATTTGAGGATAAATTCCGGCAACCAATTCAAAATCATATGTATGTCGGGGATAAACCAGAACAGGATAATCATTCAGAATTTGATGATAGTCTTTCCATTGATCAAAAACAAGTGCATTATCACTACCAATAATTAAAAAGAATTGAAAATCAGGGTAAAGGGAACTCAATTCATGCAATGTATCTATGGAATAAGAAGGAACAGGCATAGTGAATTCAATATCGGAAGCTTTAAAATGTTCATGATGTTTAATAGCCAGCATCAACATATCCAACCGGATATATTCATCAATAATTTCTTCTTGTTTTTTTAACGGATTACAGGGTGAAACAATAAACCAAACTTCATCGACGATTTGAGTATCAATTAAATATTGAGCCAGTTTCTGATGCCCTGTATGAATGGGATTAAATGACCCTGAATAAACACCAATACGTTTATTTAGAGTTATTTCAGCATGATTTTCCGATTTCATCGTTTAATATGACAGATTATTTACTTAGAAATTCACTGATTAACCGCTCAGCTTGTTTTTGGGCAATTTCCAGGTTGTCATTTACAACCACTTTATCAAACTGAGGTGCAAAGCTTAATTCAAATTCGGCTTTACCAATACGTTTTGCTATCATTTCGGGAGTATCCGTGCCTCTGTTTATTAAACGTTGATGCAGAACTTCCATACTAGGAGGTGCAATAAACAATGCTAATGCTTGTTCATCATACTGTTTTTTAATATTGATACCGCCCAGTACATCAATATCAAAAACAACGTTTTTTCCTTCTCCGGTAATGCGTTCTATTTCACTTCGGAGTGTACCGTAAAATGAATCAGGATATACTTCTTCATATTCAAGGAATTCATTTTTACGTATTTTGTTGCGAAATTCTTCAGTAGTAAGGAAATAGTAATCAACTCCATCTACCTCATTTGCTCTGGGTTTACGACTGGTAGCTGAAACTGAGAATTCCATATTGAATCCACAACCTAAAATATAGTGAACTATGGTGCTTTTGCCTGCCCCTGAAGGAGCTGAGAAGATTATTAATTTGCCGGACATTTCGGTAGTTAGTAGTTATTAGTTGGTAGTTGGTAGTTAGAGGCAAGAGGCAAGAGGTAAGAGGTAAGTAGTAAGAAGTTGGTAGTAAGAAGAAAGAAATGATCACTGAATAGAGTCTGTAATCTTTTTCTTTCATCTTTATTCTTTGCTCTTTGATCTATAATCTTTAATCTTTGCTCTTTGAAATATGTTCTTTTATCTTTGCTCTTTGATCTATGTTCTATAATCTTAAAGAACATTCAACACCTGTTCTTTTATTTGTTCCAGATCATCTTTCATAAGAACAACGATTTTCTGCATTTCGCTGTTATTTGATTTTGAACCCAAAGTATTTACTTCCCTGCCTATTTCCTGAGCTATAAATCCAAGTTTTTTACCGGGTGATTTTTCATGTTGCAAGGTTTCAATAAAGTATTCCAAATGATTCCTTAACCGCACTTTTTCTTCGTTTACATCGAGCTTTTCAATATAAAAAATCAGTTCCTGTTCCAACCTGTTCTTATCGTAATCGATTTTATCTGACAATGCCATTAGAGTTTCTTCCAACCGGGCTTTTATTTTTTCAACACGTTCGGATTCAAAAGGAGCTACATCTAATAATAACTGTCCTATATGTGCAATTTTATCATTGAAAACCTTTTCAAGCGATTTACCTTCCTGAATGCGAAAGACAACAAGTTGATCTATTGCTAATTCAATAGTCTTGCGAATTTCAATCCATTCGTTTTCATCCAGTTCTACTGTTTCGGTTCTCATAGTATCGGGCAAACGGAGTAATACATCAAACCAGTTAGCCGGTACATCAATGCCAATTTTATCGGATAAAGTCTTGATTTGTTGGTAATATGATTCAACAACAGATTGATTGATCAAAGTCACGGATTCTTTTCCTGAATTATCAACATACAGTGAAAGATCAATTTTACCGCGTTCCAGCTTTTGAGAAATAGCATTTCGTATTTCGATATCTTTTTCGCGATACAAGCCCGAAATACGTGTAGATACATCTAACTGTTTGCTGTTAAGCGATTTTATTTCAACTACTATTTTCTTATTTCCATATTCGCACGTGGATTTACCAAAACCTGTCATCGATTGTATCATGATAATCTATATTTTTTTAAATGAATATGCAAAAATACTATTTTTATTTTAAAGAACCGATTAAGTACCTGATAGTATAATTTTTTTTGTCTGTTGAGTCGCTTATAATCAAAATAATAAAAATTGTGGAAATTATTTCAATTCTTCAAAAATGTTCTTATCTTTGCCGACGTTAAAAACATCAAACATGATCAATGTTGAATCGAAATTTTGTTGGCGTTGGCTTATTTATAGCTATAAATAACTAAGTTGATTGTGATGTATCTGTATATAATGAATTATCCATCATAATAGCCTGTTGTTTATACCAAACGACAGGCTGATTTTTTTTAAATAGAATTCAAATCAAATATTTTACTGAAAATTATTACAAAACATGGAAAAAACTAAAAAATTTCTGTTGGCAGAGAAAGAGATACCTACAAAATGGTATAATATTGTTGCCGACATGCAAAACAAACCATTGCCAATGTTGCATCCCGGAACAAAACAACCTATTAAAGAGGAAGATTTGTATCCGTTATTTGCCAAAGAACTCGCACATCAGGAATTAAATCAAACTGATCCATGGATTGAAATTCCACAAGAAGTGCGTGAACAATATAAAATTTACCGCCCTACTCCGTTGGTTCGTGCTTATAATCTTGAAAAAGCACTGGATACTCCGGCACATATTTATTTTAAAAATGAAAGTGTGAGTCCGGTTGGTTCACACAAACTTAATTCAGCTCTTGCACAGGCTTATTTTTGCAAAAAAGAAGGGGTAACTAATATTACTACTGAAACCGGAGCAGGTCAATGGGGAACAGCTTTATCATTTGCAGCTAAGGTATTTGGACTGGAGCTTGCAGTGTATATGGTGAAGATCAGTTATGAACAAAAGCCTTACAGGCGTTCATTAATGCAAACCTGGGGAGCTCAGGTTATACCTTCTCCAAGTATGTCAACCAAAGCAGGTAGACAAATTCTTACCGATCATCCGAATTATCAGGGCAGTTTAGGTACCGCAATTTCAGAAGCTATTGAACTAGCCATGCAAACACCCAATTGCAAATATACTTTGGGCAGCGTACTCAATCATGTAACATTACACCAAACAGTTATAGGCTTAGAAGCTGAAAAACAAATGGAAATGACAGGTGAATATCCTGATATTATCATTGGTTGCTTTGGTGGAGGTTCAAATTTTGGCGGTATATCGTTCCCATTTATGCGCCATTCGATCAAAGAAGGCAAAAAGACACGATTTATAGCAGCTGAACCAGCTTCCTGTCCTAAATTAACACGCGGTAAATTCGAATACGATTTTGGTGATGAAGCTGGTTATACTCCTTTAATGCCAATGTTCACACTCGGTCATAATTTTTCACCCGCACACATTCATGCAGGTGGACTTCGGTATCATGGCGCAGGTACCATTGTGAGTCAGTTGATGAAAGATAATTTAATGGAAGCTGTTGATATTGAACAGTTGGATTCATTTAAAGCAGGTGTCCTTTTTGCTCAAACAGAAGGTATTGTACCGGCTCCCGAATCGGCTCATGCTATTGCTGCTGCCATCAATGAAGCCTTAAAATGCAAGGTTGAAGGCACAAAAAAGACTATCCTTTTCAATCTATCAGGACATGGATTGGTTGACATGGCAGCCTATGATCAATATCTGGCCGGCGATCTGGTAAACTATTCACTCTCAAAAGAAGATATTGCTAAAAATGTAAGGCAACTGGAACATCTGGTTAAAAACTAAATCAAAAAAAGCATGTCATAAAAAAAGGCTTCCAATAATGGAAGCCTTTTTAATTTAATCAATCGTGGATATTTAATGATCAATTTGTTAATTAATAAATGCCTGTTTGTTTGTACACAGTCAATTATGAATTATGAATTAATAATCAGTTACCTTTTCTTTTTTGTAATTTATATTTGTAATAATCCGTAATGAAGTGTCCCTGGTTAAATAGCTCCAGGCCCAGTTGAAAAATATTACAATTTTATTTCGAACACTCAAAATAAGCATAAGGTGTAAAAACATCCATACATACCAGGCTAACGGACCTTTAAATTTAATAAATGGTAATTCCACTACAGCCTTATGTTTTCCAATTGTTGCCATCATCCCTAAATCATTGTATTCATATTCAACGCATTTAAAATTTTCATTTTTCAATGTCTTAAGGATATTTTTTCCCAGATTTTTTGCCTGATTGATAGCCACATTTGCTACCTGCGGTTGACCATTCGGATATTTAGGGGTTTCCATATAAGCAATATCTCCCAATGCATAGATATTTTTGAAGTTTATCAACCTGTTAAACCTATCAACTTTATACCTGTTTTTATAAATATCCTGATCGTACAAACCCTGAATAATATTTCCTTTTACCCCTGCAGCCCAAATTACATTTTTAGAAGGAATCTGCTCGCCTGTACTCAAAATTGCCACGTTTCCATCGTACGATTCCAACATTGTTTCAGTCTTTACAATTACTGACATTTGTTCAAGGTATTTCCTGGAAGCAATTTTAGATTCTTCACTCATATTATTAAGACAATATTTGCTTCCTTCGAGTAAGATGATATTGAATTTTGAAAAGTCGATATTGTGATAATCTTTTGGAAGGACATCTTTTTTTAATTCTGCAAATGCACCCGAAAGTTCAACACCGGTTGGACCGGCGCCAACAATGATTATATTCATCCAGGCTTGTTTGTCTTCGGGTCGGGCAAATATCTCTTTTTCAAAACTAAAGAGCATTTTATTACGAATTTCAATGGCATCCTGAGTTGTCTTCATGGAGAAAGTGTTATCACTCATTTGTTGATTTCCAAAGAAATTTGTTCTGCAACCTGTTGCAATTACCAAATGATCGTATGTAATGGTTCGATTATACGAAGTCATGATTTTTCTTTCATTCGGATCAATGCTTTCAATATCAGCCATTCTGAAATCAACATTTTCACTCTTTTGAAAAACCTTTCGGAATGGAAACGAAATACTGGATGGTTCGAGCCTTCCACTTGCAACCTGATAAAACAGGGGCTGAAATTGATGATGATTTTGTTTATCGACCAATATAACTTTTAAATCAGATTTTCGGAGAGTCTTTGCCAATTGCAGACCGGCAAAGCCACCACCAATTATGACAATTTTTTCACCTTTTTTTATACCTAAATGATTCATTTATCTTATCTTTTATATAAATTCACTTTATTAATAAACAACAAAAGTAGATAAATGTTTGTGAATAAAGAAATTTTTCTTTAATTAAATATGTTTTACTTATTAAGTATCTGAAATCAAACAAAATAAACTTATTAAACAAATATAAAAATATTATCTCTATCTTTGCACGTAAATAGTAGGTCGGTTTGTCGCTTTTCCCTTGAGGAATGGAGGAAAGTCCGGGCAACGTAGAGCGCCATATTTCCTAACGGGAAGCTGTTTGTGAGAGCAGAGTAGCGTAACAGAAAATAACCGTCCCGCCTTGGCGGGATAAGGGTGAAAAGGTGAGGTAAGAGCTCACCGGTTTGAGTGGTAACATTCAAAGCCGTACGTCTTATGGGTTGCAAGATCACGTATACCGACGCATGTAGGGTTGCTCGCCCGATGTCGGGGGGTAGATTGCTAAAGGCAAATGGTGACATTTGTTCGAGATAAATGACAAACGCTTTATGAAAATAAGGTACAGAACCCGGCTTACAGACCTACTGTTTTTTTTCTTCTAAAATTCAATCCAAAAATACCCATAGATCTTTATGTCAAAGATTAAAGCACTTATCAGTAAGACGTTAAATTTTATTCGATTCGACATTTGGCGTATTACCGAACATGAATTATCTCAAACCCGTCGAATTGTATATCGTTTTATAAAAACTTTGGTTTTAGCAATCAGAGGATTTATTGATGAAGATTTAAACGTAAAAGCATCTGCTCTTACTTATTCGATTTTATTTGCAATGATTCCCACCTTTGCATTAATAATTGCTATAGCAAAAGGCTTTGGAATAGAAAAACTGATACGGAGTTCACTTCAGGGGACATTTATTGGTCAGGAAAATTTAATTCCACAGGTGATGGAATTCGTAGAACGTTATCTGGAAACTACTCAGGGTGGTATATTTATAGGAATCGGTCTGGCAGTATTGTTTTATTCGGTCATGAATTTTTTCATGCAGGTCGAAAGTGCCTTTAATGGAATCTGGAAGGTTAAAAAATCCCGCTCATTGATTCGACAGTTTTCTACTTATTTTTCTTCAATTTTAATTATTCCGATTTTAATAGTTTTATCAAGCGGACTTTCAATATTTATTAATACGGCCATAGCACAATCATTTCTGTATAATGTATTAAGCCCACTTTTACGTTTTGGAGTCAAATTTGCACCTTACATCATTGACTGGATAGTATTCACAGTGATGTATATGATAATTCCAAATACGAAAGTACGTTTTACTAATGCCTTAATTGCAGGGGTTTTGGCCGGTACGGCATTTCAGTTATTCCAGTTTATGTACATTCACGGGCAAGTCTATCTATCACGATATAACATCGTTTACGGTAGTTTTGCTGCCATCCCGTTACTCCTTCTTTGGTTACAGATATCTTTTTTAATTGTGTTGCTGGGAGCTGAAATATCGTATGCCTCTCAAAACATTAAAAATTATGATTATGAGTTTGATACTAAAAATATGAGTACAAGGTATAATAATTTTCTGACATTATTTATTACCTATGTGATCGTTAAACAATTTGAAGAACAAAAGCCACCTCTGTCATCGGATGAAATATCCATCAATTACAGACTTCCAAACCGGATCGTAAATCAAATACTTACAAAATTAGTTGATGTTTCAGTTTTTATCGAAGTTTTTAATGATGAGTCAAGAACTAAAACGTATCAGCCTGCTATTGATATCAATCAACTTACAATAAATTTATTGTTTAATAAACTGGACAGTCATGGATCGGAATTATTTTTAACAAACAAAAACGAACTATTGGATTCCTTTTGGCAGAAATCACTGGATATTAAAAAAAGAAGTGAAGAAAATGCAGAACAAATCCTGGTGAAAGATATTTAATTCATTTACTATTTATTCATTTATGGAGCTTGCGACATCCCGTTTTTTCGGGACTATTTACTATTTTCTTAAGTACGAGTATAAAAGAATAAACACATAGCCAAAGATCGGCATAACATACAAGGATGAAAAAAGCCGTTTCCAAATGAATGGAAACGGCTTTTTTAGTGAGCCTCTTGTCGGATTCGAACCAACGACCCCGAGATTACAAATCACGTGCTCTGGCCAACTGAGCTAAAGAGGCAAAGTGGGTAAGCCCCCTACATCG
>Ga0302215_10003165_pt1 | contig 11142 bp, 10 predicted proteins | sample II_Fen_N3_1_FD_194580 | JGI IMG/M metagenome (GOLD analysis project Ga0302215, IMG submission 194580) | Peat permafrost microbial communities from Stordalen Mire near Abisko, Sweden - II_Fen_N3_1 | ecosystem: Environmental > Terrestrial > Soil > Wetlands > Permafrost | place: Sweden: Abisko... | reverse complement strand
CGTTGATTGCGATTACGTGCATAATTTTTCTCCTATCTTAAGACGCGCAGATGGTCTCATTTGTTAATTTTTTTACTGTATCTTAACTTAAAGCTGAAAAAAAGGCAAAAAAAATCCCCCTTTTGTTTTATAGTAAATGACAAAGGTAATGTGTGATGGTACAAAGTGTAAATATCAGCCAATATAAGAATAAAAAGGCTTATTCTCAAACGAATAAGCCAAGTAAATTTGCGCAAAATCAACAAGCACCGACCTTTGGCTACGAGGAAGAAAGACCGACTCATCCGATAAAAAAACTCGCACTTAACCTTGTAAACGACGCTTTCGGGCTTGTAGGGGTGAACTTAATTTTGTGGAAGGTGCAGAGTTTCGTCAACGGCAACATCCTGTCGGGCAAAATCAACAAACACTTTACCAAAGGAATTACTGATACCGAAAAATTAAAAAAACTTGCTGAGGAAATGCAAAACAAAAACCATCTCGATAAAGTAGAAATGTATCTCGGAACAAATGAAGCTGAAGGTCAAGCATTTTTCAACCACGAAAAAAATATTGTTGTTGTGGGAAAACAAGAAGCTTCGGCAGTTTTTCACGAACTGGGGCACGCTGTTATGGAAAACAACACTAAATTTTTAAGAAGATTGCAGAGAGGACGGAACAATTACTCTTGGATAGCACTCGGCTTATACACAATGATTGCCCAACGGGAGAAAAATCCTTACGATGACAAAAGGCCTGGACCTATCGCGAAAGTCAAAAACTTCCTCAACAAAAACGATTACGTTATCCCACTAATCGCGTTTTCACCTGAATTAATAACCGAATTCAAGGCATCTCAATACGGGCTGAAGTTCCTAAAAGGAAAAGTCAAAGAGGGCGCGATAGAAAAATCTCTGTTTAACAAAATCAAAAAATCTTACATAACGTGTTTCTCAACCTACCTGTTCATACCGGTGAGCATTATGCTTGTGGACGCTCTGAGAAACAGCGTGAATAAACAGGTAAGAAAATATAATTAATTAGCCACCTTCTGATGAACCGTAACTATAGTCTGATTCGTTCGGGTTAATGTTTTCTCTGTTATTAAAATCAGGGCTTAGGTTTGAACCGTATTGCTCGTTGATCATTTCATTGTAAAAATCATCTGTGTCTTGGGTGTCTGCGTCACTGTTGTCGGTCGTCAGGCCTTCGTCTTTGTGTTGGTGAAGGTTATTTTTGTACGTGTACGGGTTTAAATCCTGCGCGATTACAGGACAACTTAAACAAAAAGATAACAAACACATAACTAATATAATACTTTTCTTCATAATCGCATTTTACCTTATAAACCCCATTTTTTCAAGCCCACAAATGATTATAAGTTTTTTCAATGGTAGACGGTTGACCCATATGCTTCTTAATCTTGTTAAGGTATGATATAATGGGATAAATGATAGCAGAAGCTAAAACGGGAGAGAGAGATTGATAAAACCTCTTACGGATAGAGAAATTCAGGTTTTAAAACTTATCGTGTTAGGAATGAGCAATACTCAAATTGCAGAAGAATTGTCCATCAGTGTTCATACTGCAAAGAAACACGTATCTTCACTCTTGGAAAAAATGTCGGTCGATGACAGAGTCCAAGTCGCAGTCAAGGCGGTCCGAAATGGATTACTTTAAATAAAACTGGTTTTTTAAAGACCTATAATAAAATAATAAAAATACGGTAGACTTAATTTGTCCGCCGTATTTTTTTAGAATTACTAGCCTAGATACCAATCAATTACCCAAATAGCGAATTAAAAATCTTATACACTGTGACATTTATGGTGAGAGGAGGGAATTTTATGGACACAAAAGAAATTCTTATTATTATGCGCAACATTCATTTCAAATGTTTTTTAGTGGGGGTGTTTTTCCTGATTGTGGCGGCGCTTCTGTATATGCCTTGTAAGTGCTTAGTTGCAAACCTTTACCAATCAGGTATCGGTATAAGCGCACAAACATATTACGATATGTGGGTGAGCTTTATCGGACTTATAAAAACCATACTCGTCTTTTTGTTCTTGACGCCGGCTATTGCGATTCACTGGGTTGCGATGGAGTACGGGAAAAAGCATTCTGTGTAATATGTAATTTTACATTTATAAATTGTTGGACTACAATTATAAGACCGATGCACAAATTATGACTTGTGCATCAGGCTCATTTTAAAAAAAGGGTAGAGGAATAAAAATGAATAATACAGAGAACAAAACGGATGTAATCCAATATGCAACAAGCGGCACTTGCTGTAAGATGATGCAGATAGCTATATGTGACGGCGTAATCCAAGAGGCTGAATTTATGGGCGGATGCCAAGGGAACCTTCAGGGAATAAAGCAGTTGCTAAAAGGCATGACGGTAGATGAAGTCATCAAACGCTTCAGCGGGATAAACTGTGGCGAAAACCCAACCAGCTGCCCCGACCAACTGGCTATTTGTTTGATAGAATATAAAGCACAGAAGAAATAAAATCTACAAAAAGAGAAGGCTTAATACCTTCTTTGTTTAAAAATACCCTGGATTGGATTTCAGCTCAGCGGATTTTTGCAAGAGTGAGGGCGAAACCCGAAACTCGTCCTTGAGAGCAAAACCGCGCTTTTGCGAACTGCAAATAATCCAAGAAGATGCAAACGATGGACAGGACGTCCGAGTTTTGCAGATGAGGGTGTCGCAAATTATTTGTTTGCGATTGAACCGTTTGTTTTTCGAGCACGAAAGCGAGAAAAATAAACTGGTGAGAATCCTCCAGGGTAAAAACACAAAAAAAGAAGGCCTAACACCTTCTTTTTTAAAAAATACCCTGGATTGGATTCGAACCAATGACCTACCGCTTAGAAGGCGGTTGCTCTATCCAGCTGAGCTACCAAGGCATAAACTTTGAGTTTCTGTCGTTATTTAGTTGTCATGTTGTAATTTTTTCCTATGCCCTCAGCTAGATAGAGCTTTGAAGTTTTGATTTCGTCGTCCTTTTGCCTTCTGCAAAAGTTACAACGGGCCAGCTGAGCTACCAAGGCTTACTTTGAGTTTCTGTAGGAGAATTAAAATCCACCTATATACAATCCTATCATGTAAATCTCACCATGCAAGGCAGATTTTTAAAAATTTCACAAAAATTTTAATATTTACCTGTTTAAGGTATAATTTTCTTAACGTACAACAATGAAAATGAGGAAAATATGTTAAGCGGAAACCAAATAAGAGAAAAGTTTTTAAAATATTTTGAAGAAAAACATAACCACACATTAGTAGAAAGTTCTAGCCTTGTGCCTGATAACCCGACTGTTTTACTTACAACAGCAGGCATGCTCCAATTTTTACCTTTGTATTTAGGTTTGGAACAACCAAAATTCGACCCAGCGCGCGCGGCTTCTTGCCAAAAATGTGCAAGAGCAGGCGGAAAAGATTCCGATATCGAAAACGTCGGAAGAACCCCGCGTCACCACACTTTCTTCGAAATGTTAGGAAACTTCGCTTTCGGCGACTACTTCAAAGAAGAAGTTATTCCTTGGGCATGGGAATTCGTTACAGAAGAACTAAAACTAGATAAAAACCGACTCTGGGTAACAATCTACCTTGACGACGATGAAGCCTTCGACATCTGGACCAAAAAAGTCGGCGTTCCTGCCGAACGCGTCTTGAGAAAAGGCAAAAAAGATAACTTCTGGGGCCCTCCTGGTGCTTCAGGATCTTGCGGACCTTGCACAGAAATCCACTACGACTTAGGCGAAGACAAAAAATGCTCTGACGATTGCTCGATAGACACTTGCGAATGCGATCGTTGGGTCGAAATCTGGAACCTCGTGTTCACAGACACTTTCCAAGACGAGGACGGAAATCAATCCCCTTTAGACAAGAAAAACGTCGATACAGGCATGGGCCTAGAAAGAATTACCATGGTAGTTCAGGGCAAAACTTCAACTTTTGAAACAGATTTGTTGAGCCCGATTTTGAACGAAGTTTCAAAAATGACAGGCGTTGAATACAAATCAAGCGATAAAACAGATATTTCACTAAGAATAATAACAGACCACGCGCGTTGCGTAACTTTCTTGATAAACGACGGCGTAATCCCTGGAAACGAAGGCAGAAACTACGTTTTGAGAATGATTTTAAGACGTGCCCTAAGACACGGCAAAATGCTCGGACTTGAACTTCCGTTCTTGAACAACTTGGTTGACGTTGTGGTTAAAAACTACGGCGGGGCTTATCCTGAGCTAATCAAGAATCAGGCAAAAATCAAAGACATTATCAAAAAAGAGGAAGAACGCTTCAACAAAACACTCGACAGAGGGTACAAATTGTTAGAAGAATTGCTTGCTGAGAAAAAAGATATTTCAGGCGTTGACGCTTTCAAATTGTACGACACTTTCGGATTCCCGATGGAATTGACGGTTGAAATCGCTCAAGAACACGGGCTAAACGTCGATACAGAAGGATTCAAAGTTGAAATGTCGGAGCAAAAGAAACGCGCTAAGGCAGCTACACAAAAAATCAGCCTGACGGATGATTTGGTTTACGTTGATATCGAAAAACAATTCGGTTCAACTGAATTTCTCGGCTATGAAAAAAATGAAACAAAAGCAACGATAATCGCAAAAGTAGAAAGCTTAAAGGACGACTCTTACGTCGATATAATTTTGGATAAAACTCCTTTCTACGCAGAATGCGGCGGACAAGTCGGCGACAGCGGATTTTTGGAAAACGACACTTTTAAAGCAGAAGTTCTGACAACGTTTAAAGTTAACAGCCTTTTTGTTCACAGATGCCAAATTATTGATGGCGAACTTATCATGAACGACATACTCAACGCAAAAGTTGACGCTCAAAGACGAGAAGAAATAAAAATTCACCACACCAACGCTCACCTGCTTCAATCAGCACTTATAAAAGTGTTGGGCGACGAGGTAAAACAGGCTGGATCCCAAGTGGAAGAAGGCAGAACTCGTTTCGATTTCTCTTTCTCACGCGCGGTCACAGCTGAGGAAGTGAAAAAAGTTGAGAGCATAATCAATTCTTGGATTGGCGAAAAACTTGAAGTCACAACAAAAGTTATGGGAATTGAAGAGGCTCAACGAACAGGCGCGACAGCACTTTTCGGCGAAAAATATGACGAAGAAGTCCGCGTGGTATCTGTCGGAAGTATCTCAAAAGAATTCTGCGCTGGGACACACGCCAAAAATATCGGCGACTTGCGTTTGGTTAAAATAGTTTCAGAAAGCGCAATTGCTGCGGGCACAAGAAGAATCGAAGCGGTTGTCGGGGCTAGTGCTCTTGAATACTTAAACAAAAAAGAAGCTGAGTTGGATAAACTTTCTTCGATTTTCAAAGCACCTTATGAAGAAGTCGTCGGCAGAGTGGAAAAATTACAAGACGAAAACAAAACGATTCAAAAAGAGTTGGCGAATGTTCAACACGTTTTGGCTAAACAGAAATTCTCCGCGCTTGCCTCTCAGGCTGAAACAATCGAAGGCGGAAAGTTGTTCATAGCAAAACTAGACGCGATGGACGCCAATACGCTTAAAGACGGGGTTGAATTCTTGGGACAAAAACTTGGCGATTCGGTTATTGTTGTGGTTTCACCAAAAACTGATAATTCAGGTGCGACAATCGTTGCGAAAGTTTCAGACAATTTTGTAGCTAAAGGAATTCAGGCAGGAAAAATCGTCTCTGAAATCGCTGCAAATTGCGGCGGAAAAGGCGGCGGACGCCCACAATTCGCCCAAGGCGGCTTGAGTGATTTGGATGCGGTTGATAATGCTTTAGAAGAAATTAAAAAATCTATTAATTAATGATGGAGGGATCGTAATCCCGCCCTATGGCTCCCCCACAAGATAAAAATTATTTTTCATCTTGTGGGGGAGCTGATGATTCATCTCTTGGAATTTCATGCCAAAACATATATTTTTCTTTGCTTTCTTCCGTCATTTGCCAAGTTCTACCAGTTTTTGTGTCCAATAAAAATTGGTCAGCTCTATAAGTTGGATGTGCATAGATTTGGTATCTTCCACAATCAAACTTCGTTAATAGACTAATTACACAAAACAAAATCAAGCATAAAATAATTATCAACAACTTTTTCATAAAATTCCCTTCTGTTTTATAAATTGGAGTTTAGTTATTTGATTTTAATCATAACATAAAAAAATCTGTTATAATTGACTTTTAACATACAATCTACAATGTCCGTAGCCCGTAGGTCGGGCATACTTGCCCGACAACATTGATTATTGTATTATTATGCAATGAATTATAAAAGATTATTTATTCATGGCGGATATGTATTTTTAACGGTTGTCACAAACCAACGTAAACCTATATTAATAAATAATATTGATTTATTGCGCACTGCATTTAAAAATACCAAGAAAAATTATGCATTTGAAATATTTGCGATTGTAATTTTACCTGACCATTTTCATGTTTTATTGGAACCTCAAAACATAAATGAATATCCAAAAATAATAAGCTCGATTAAACATTTTTTTTCGCGAAATATTAATGATGTCGGGCAAGTATGCCCGACCTACGATAGAACCAAAGGTATTTGGCAACGCAGGTATTTTGAACACACAATTCGAGACGAAGACGATTTAAATAACCATTTAGATTATATCCACTACAATCCTGTCAAACACGGGCTTGTAAAAGCGGTCAAAGCTTGGGAATTTTCTTCGTTTCATAACTTTGTTAAAATGAAAAATTATGATGAAACTTGGGGGCATTTTGAGGATGTTAAACATATTGAAACAATGGAGTGCGATTAATTATTTTTTTTGATAAAATTATCTTATGCACACAACAACTTTAAAAATCGAAAAATTGGCACACAACACATACTTGCCTGAGTATCAAACTGCGGGGGCGGCGGGCATGGATTTGTGCGCGGCGATTGATTCTCCTGTTCAATTGAAACCGCTGGAAAGAAAATTAATCCCGACAGGGTTAAAAATCGAGCTCGAAAGAGGGTTTGAAGCTCAAGTGAGACCGCGCTCTGGGATTTCGATTAAGCACGGGATTTCTCTTGTAAACTGCGTCGGGACAATCGACGAAGATTACAGGGGCGAAGTTTGCGTGCCTGTCATAAATTTATCAAACGAAACCTATACAATCCAACCCAACGAAAGAATTGCGCAGATGGTTATTGCCAAAGTCGAAAGGGCAAAAATCGAAGTGGTCGCAAGCCTTTCTGAAACAGCACGCGCAGCGGGCGGCTTCGGGTCTACTGGGAAACAGTAACATAATAATTTTTTAATAGAATTTTAAATCTTGCCTTTGTAACAATTTCGTAATTACAGGGGCTTTTCGGTCAATTCTTGCGTTTCAGCGCGCTTAAAACAGACAGAATCTGAAAACTAACGAGTCAAACACTTGACAAACTATTCTCTTCTTGTTACTATATACAGTAACATGTTACTATGTATAGTAACCTCAGCCAAAAGGAATATAATGAAAATAGGCAACGGCAATACGCCGCTAACAAATAGATTAATAGATACATTACCCAAAGCAATGAAACCCGTTGCAAAATTTATCAACCTGCAAGAATCTGACGGCGGACTTTCTACTGTCAGACTTGGGCAAGAAGTAGCTACAAACTGGTTGCCAAAGGCAATCTTCGCGAGAAGCCTTGCAGATTTTACAGAGATGTCTTTTCTTGAATTCAGCGAAAACGCGCTTGTTTACCTTGCGCCAGTCGCAGTGGGCGAAGGGCTTAGAAGACTTTGTACGAAAAAACTTCCTTCTGCTCTAAAAGAAGGCGTTGCGACAACGGCTGCAAATTTATTGAAAGAAAAAGGACCGAACAACAAAAAGTTGATGCCAATTAAAGCCGCTATTGCAATCGGCACACTCGCTATTCCTTTAGCTGAATACTCTTTAAGCTACGTTAAAAACCTATTCACCCTAAAACTTTTCAAACAGGCAGATTTCAACAATATTGCCAATCTAAACAAAAACAAAAAAGAAGATGTTGAAAAACAAAAACAAGTAAAAGAAAGCGCGAAAAAACACATTAAATTGGCAGCTGGAATTTACGCAGGATGCGCGGCATTAGTAGCCCTATTGGCGACCAAAGGTAAAAATGTTAAAGCATTACAACACTTAAGCGAAGCCGTTTTGGCACCTGGAAGCAAATTCTTCAAGAATGAAAAGACGGCAGCCACTATCAACAAATACTTCGGACTTGATTTTGCCAACAAAAACGGAAAACTCGCTATGTCTAACGGGCAAATCACGGCATGCGTCGTTTTAGGCGGGTTCGGATATTTCGGAGCTGCAAAAGACAGAGGCAAACAGAACTTTAAAGAAGTTCTTTACAGATTCCCGCTAGTTGGTTTTTACGCAATCACAGGTAGTGCTTTGGTAGAAAAAGGATTCAAATCCTTCTTGAAAAAGAAAGACAAGTGCCAAGATATTTTGAAAGCGGAAGCAGCTGATAAAAACAGCGCAAGATTGAACAATTTGGGCGAACTTGCAGAAAAATTGGCAGCTAAAAACGGAACAACCGTCGAAGCCGAATTCAAAAACGTATTCAAACAAAAATCAAAAATCATCATGACTCCGTTCTTGTTCTCATTAGGGTTTATGGGCTTCTTCGTCGCAGGCGTTTCAAGATATTTCACCCAATACAGATATAACAAAGAACATGCGAACCAAACCCCAGCTGAAAAATAAAACAACTTACAACTAGCAAAAATATTTTTGAGCGGTTTTTATACAAGTGAATTAACAATAGAAAAAAGAAAAATGATTATCAAAAACACCCCCATTTACAACAATAAATATTCATCGCCACAAGTTGCAAAAAACAATTGCAAAAAAGGCGATATCACCTTCAATGGAAACAATGTGAAATTTTATTCAAAATTTGCGCTTGCGGGCGTCGTTTTGGCTGTTACAATAAAGGCAGTAACGACAGAAGCTTTATTAATACCAGCCCTTCGCTCCGGCGATAACGAAAAAATGATTTCTAAACACATCGGATGGGACAAAAATATAAGGGTTTTAGCTTCAAATGGGCAAAATGTAAGAGGAATTGTAGGGGAAAAGGACTCTTATTTAACATTCCTGACCGATGAGTTAAAAAAACAGAATATAAATACAGTGGAACAGGCTAGCGGCGCTCTATCCAAGAATGGTTACTCAATATTGCTAAAAGAATATCACCCGCTTGAAACACCCGATTCAAAATTGAATATTTTTGACAAAACGCGCGAAAACAAGAATAGATTTATTTTGGTCTTTTCTCAAGACAACTGCGAAGGGGGCGTTCATCTAACAAAAAATGCTGACAAATTTTCTAATGAAATGCAAAAAATCTATAATATTTCTCAGAAAAACGTGATAAGAATTTCAGCAAAATCGGAAGAAGATTTTAAAAAAGGGCTTGATTCGGTTGCAAATGTGATAAGCAAACTAAAAGACAAATCAAAAGTGGAGCTTTTAATCTCCGCCACCGGGCATGGCGCGGCGACTGTTCCTAGAGTCGGAGCCGAACACAGCGAAGGCGCAATGGAAGGCTTTCTTTTCAACTCGACATTAAACGAAACAGCAGTAAAACAACTTTTTGAAAAAAAGCTTAAAAATATCAAAACTCTGTTTTTGATAAACGCATGCCAATCGGGAGCGTGGATTGCAGATAACGGGAAAACCACAGCTAAAAAGACATTACAGCTTTTTGCTTAAATATTACTTAACAATAATCAAAAAACTAGCAAAAAAACAAATTGACGGGTTATAATTCATATAAAAGACAAAATAAAAGGATCTAGATGATAATACAAGGTATAAATACTAACAAAAACCAACAGAACTACCAACAGAAAAAACGATCAAAAATCTCTTTTAAACAAGTAACTCCAGACCATTTTTTTATTAAAATGAATCGTTTTGAAAGAAATCAAACATGGGGACAATTCATGGTAGAGTTAGTTGATTCTACAAAAAACAGAATACTAAATCCAGAAACAAAATTTAAAAAAATATTATATAAAATGGGGGCAAAATACAACCGCTTCCATGTAAACTTGAAAAAATCAGCATCTTTGTCTGCTCCAGACAAAAGCATTTCTGCGAAGTATAAAATTTTCAAAGAAAAAATCCTTGCTAGCAGTGATTTTGGAAAGAAAAAACATTTCTACAATTCTCACATTGTAGGTACCAGCTTGCCTAATCACAAATTTGGAGAATATTTCCCGTTGCTTAGCGAAATATTCAAAAAAAACGAAGACCATTTTTTGACACGCAAATTATTAAAAATAAAAGGACCAAAAGAAAAAGACAAAAGGATATTTAAAATCCGCTCATTTAAAGTTTTTCAGGCACAGGAAAAAATAGAAAATAAAAATGTAATCTTAACCCAAATAGGATACGAAGAACCCACAAGTAAATCTATTAGAAAAAATAGAATAAGCCTTATCCATCCGCCTACAAGCAGCAGAAAGCACATCTTAGGTGAAGCTCAAAAGGCATTTGAAAGCTTAAAACAATACAAAGGCAAAGACCTCTCAGAAGAAAATATAGCCGCGATTTATGAAAAAGTAGGAAAAATCCATTGGTGCATCGCTCAATCCATGCCGTTTATAAGAGGAAGTGCGGCGATAGCTGATGCGTTTACCAAATCCTTATTTGAAGCTGTAAACATCCAAACCTCTCCTTGGAAAAGATCTCTCAGCCCTGACATGGAAGCTTTTGCTATTCCTTTGGAAGAGTACTCAAAAAAATATAGATCTTTCTTTGAAGATTAACTACACTTATGCTTGCCGTCCCATGACAAATCAGAACAATGCAGATAATCTTGATTTCCGTTATAAATCACCCATGCGGCGCAATCCATTCCACTGGCTGAAGCCAAAGATTTATCCGTGCAGTGGGCAAAATTCAAACTTGTTTCATCTTTCGTTCCCATGGGTACAACCCCTTGCTTTGTCACGATAAACCAGAAAGCGTCATAACCCATTTGATTCGGGTTTTTGAACCCGTTTATATCCACAATGGCGATAGAACATGCATTTGATAACGCTGGCGTTGATCCGTATGAGGCATCTGAGCAAGTAGCATTTACCGTCCCAAAATAAAGCAAAGTTCCGTCTGATAATTGGGCTTTCCCGCCCGCTAACG
>Ga0302215_10003164_pt1 | contig 11146 bp, 9 predicted proteins | sample II_Fen_N3_1_FD_194580 | JGI IMG/M metagenome (GOLD analysis project Ga0302215, IMG submission 194580) | Peat permafrost microbial communities from Stordalen Mire near Abisko, Sweden - II_Fen_N3_1 | ecosystem: Environmental > Terrestrial > Soil > Wetlands > Permafrost | place: Sweden: Abisko... | reverse complement strand
CATAATCATTGGTACAACCAACAATTTTAGAATCGAAGCCCAACAATGCAGCTGTTTGAAGAATATCAAGTGCTTTTCCTTCCGATACACCTTCTTTAACATCGAGCATAACAACCTGATCGGCTACTTCTTTGAATGCAAGGACATTTGCACATGTGGCACCAACATTTCCGGCGCCAACTACGGTTACTTTAGACATAATAATTTTATTTTTAATTGTTCAAATTTACATTTCAAATGCGAATGACAAAGATACAAATATAAATTCATTAAAGAAAAATTTCTTTAATTTTTTTACAAATAAAAAGCGGCATTTAAAAACGAAATTGTCGCAAGACAAATTGCAGTAAATTATAAGATTATTCGTATCTTTGTGGTCGAGAAACTTAGGCAAAAGATAAAAATTAATTATCAATCATTCAAATAAATAACAATATGCAAACTATTGACAAATTTAATTTTGCAGGTAAAAAAGCATTCGTACGTGTAGATTTTAACGTGCCGTTAAATGAAAATTCTGAAATTACAGATGACACCCGAATTCGCGCAGCAATGCCCACTTTAAAAAAGATACTTGCAGATGGTGGAAGTGTAATCATCGCTTCACACATGGGTCGTCCAACAAAGAATCCGGACGCAAAATACTCGTTGAAATCAATTTTAAGCCATGTTTCCGAATTATTAGGAGTTGATGTGAAATTTGCTCCTGACTGTGCCAATAAAGAAACTGCAGAAATGGCTGCTGCCTTAAAACCAGGGGAAGCATTAATGCTTGAAAACCTTCGTTTTTATGCTGAAGAAGAAGGCAAACCACGTCTGGCAGATACTGCCACAGATGAAGAAAAAGCCGCAGCAAAGAAAGAAACAAAAGAAAGTCAAAAGAAATTCACGGCTACACTGGCATCTTATGCAGATTGTTATGTCAACGATGCATTCGGAACCGCTCACCGTGCACATGCTTCTACCGCCCTGATTGCAAAATATTTCGACGAAAAGAATAAAATGTTCGGTTACCTGATGGAAAAGGAAGTACTTGCAGTTCAAAAAATAATGACTGACACAGCCCGTCCTTTTACAGCCATTATGGGAGGTTCAAAAGTTTCATCCAAAATTGAAATCATTGAGAACCTTCTTACTAAAGTTGACAATCTGATTATTGCCGGAGGAATGACTTATACATTTACAAAAGCTTTAGGAGGTAAAATTGGAAATTCAATCTGCGAAGACGACAAACTTGATCTGGCACTTGAATTACTTGAAAAAGCTAAAGCGAAAAATGTAAAGATTGTTTTAGCCGTTGATGCTAAAATAGCAGATTCCTTCAGCAATGAAGCCAATACACAATTTGTTCCGGTAGGTGAAATTCCTGACGGTTGGGAAGGATTGGATATCGGTCCTGAAACAGAAAAAATCTTTGCTGATGTCATAGAAGCTTCCAAAACCATTCTATGGAATGGTCCGACAGGAGTATTTGAATTCGATAATTTCACCCATGGTTCACTTGCTGTTGGAGAAGCTATTGTTGAAGCAACGAAGAAAGGAGCCTTTTCACTGGTTGGAGGCGGAGACTCTGTAGCATGTGTCAACAAATTCGGCATTGCAGATAAAGTATCGTATGTATCAACCGGAGGAGGCGCATTACTGGAAGCCATTGAAGGACGTATCCTACCCGGCATTGAAGCTATTCGCGGATTTTAATTCATAACTTGATTCAGATCAGATCCTGAATACAACTAAAAAAGAGTGCCATTTGAAAATTATTTCGAATGGCACTCTTTTTATCATGAAAATACAGATCCGGTTGCATTTGTCAATTCAACATGAAATAAAGCAGACAACATACAGATGATTCAGTGAGTATTACTTAATGATTTGCAGTCCGGCCAATATGATAAACTAATTTGCCAATTTCAGGATTGAATTTTAAATCACCCATTTACATCCCTGATGATAATAAAACTTCTCAACTAACACTTGCATTAATTAATCATTCCAAATATTCTCATAGGTATAATAGCCACCTGGTAATACACAAAAAAGTCCTCTAGCCACCCGTTTATTACATTCCAACGATTTAATTTTCAACAGATCATCACTATCCAATTTTACCTTCAAAGAATTGAAGTTTTCCGCAATACGGATTGGATTTACCGATTTTGGGATCACAGCAACTTCACGGTTTATTCCCCATGACAACAGGACCTGTGCCGGCGTACAATTGTGCTTTCCTGCAATCTCAACAATTATTTTTTCACGGGTCAAACCATCTTCACTGGTAACAAGGTGACGGCTTCCTAAAGGAGAATATGCAGTCACCAGAATTCCGTTATCATGACAGAAATCAACCAAATCAGGTTGTTGAAAATAGGGATGCAGTTCAATCTGATTCACTTCAGGTCGAATGAAAGCGTTATCTAAAAGCTGTTGAAGTTTTATTCTATTAAAATTAGAAACACCGACATGCTTTGTCAAACCTGCTGCTTTCATCTTTTCCATAGCCTGCCAGGTAAGAGAGATGGGCATCTCATCAGGTGTTAGCAGATCAGAAGCATCTTTAGCCTGCTCGTGACCATTTTTAAAAGCTACCGGCCAGTGTATCAAATAGAGATCCAGATAGTCCAGTTGCAGGTCTTTTAATGATTTACGGATAGCTTCTTCAGCCCTTTCAGGCTCATGATCGCTGTTCCATAGTTTAGAGGTGATAAAAAGCTCATTCCGCTTCACCCATCCTGAGTTTATTGCAAATTGAATGGCCTCCCCTATTTCCTGCTCATTTTTATAAATATAAGCACAATCAATATGCCGGTAGCCAATACGAATTGCTTCGATCACTGCATCATACACTTCATTTTTTTTGGACAACCAGGTTCCTAAACCTAGAGCTGGCATGCTATCTCCATTTTGAAATAAAAGATTTTTCATTTTTCTTTTTACTTGATTAAACGTACGATTTGAAGTAAAGTTTTCAACCAAAAGATATCAATACTTTGTTTTATTTCAGGAATAAATTAAACAAGGCGTTAAATATAATTCAACGCCTTGAGTAAAATATAAATAGTATATTATCTTAGCTTAACTTAGCCAGCGTTTCTTTGATCCAGCCAAATGCTTTTACCAGATTTTCATCTGAAGTAGCATAGGAAAAACGCACACAATCGGGAGCACCGAAAGCACCACCGCCAACACATGCAACATGACCTTCTTCCAATAAATACATGGATAAATCACCAGAATTTTCTATTATTTTCCCATTGAATGATTTGCCAAAATAGCTGCTACAATCAGGGAAAATATAGAAAGCACCCTGTGGATCAGCCACTTTGAAACCCGGAATCTGACGAGCTAAACCAACGACCAGTTTTTTACGACGCTCGAAAGCAACCCGCATGGTTTCTATACAATCCTGGTTACCGGTGTAAGCAGCTTCAGCAGCTTTCTGTGCAATAGAACATGGGCCAGAAGTATATTGGCCCTGCAATGTATTACAAGCAGAAGCAATCCATTTCGGGGCTGCAATCCAGCCAATACGCCAACCTGTCATTGCATAGGCTTTGGATACTCCATTAATGATCACCACCCGTTCACGAACATTTTCGAATTGAGCAATACTCTCGTGAGCTCCAAGGTAATTAATATGTTCATAAATTTCGTCCGATAAAATGATAATATCCGGATATTTTGCCAGTACATCAGCCAACTCTTTCAATTCTGATTTTGAGTACACACTTCCGGTTGGATTTGAAGGCGAACATAAAATTATTGCTTTTGTTTTTGGAGTTATGACAGCTTCCAATTGACTTGCTGTAATTTTAAATTCCTGATCTATACCTGCTGAAACAAACACTGAAGTTCCATCCGCAATTTTCACCATTTCAGGATAACTCACCCAATAAGGTGCAGGGATAATTACTTCATCTCCCTTACCAATTATTGCTAACAAAACATTACAAACCGATTGTTTGGCTCCATTGGAACATACAATTTGTTCGGGTTTATAATCAAAACCATTTTCGGATTTCAATTTAGCACAAATGGCATTTCTTAAACCGGGATAACCGGGTACCGGAGAATAAAAAGAAAAATTATTATCGACTGCTTTTTTTGCGGCCTCCTTGATATGGTCTGGCGTATTGAAATCGGGTTCACCGACACTTAGATTAATTACATCGAAACCCTGAGCTTTCAGCTCATTACTTTTTTGTGACATGGCAAGAGTCTCTGAAGGAGATAGTGATGCCAAACGATCAGATACAGGATACATATGATGATAGTTTATTTGTTTTTTATTTGTCGCAAAAGTAGTCAAAAAAAACCATTTTCGTACATTTTGCAAGCTACAGATTAAAATTCTAAGGGTTTAAACTATTTTTCCATCCAGTTTAACAGCAAGCAATTGCTTTGCACTGCGATAACCCAAATCAAAAATTTCGCGGCCTTTATCGACATCAAAAGTTTCGTAATTAGCCATATCAACGGGTTCAATCAACAAGTCACAGAGACTTTTATCATGCAAAATATTGGCTTTAAACATAAAATTGTATGATCGCAGAGCAACATTTAAAATGCTTTGTTTGTAATCATCAGCCACCAGGGGACTGGCATTGATCCCGATTATTTTGTCACAATCGTTTCGAATGGTTGAAACCGGAAAGTTTTTAAGGACACCTCCGTCGACATAATGAATGCCATCAATAATTTTGGGACAAAACAATACAGGAAAACTGCATGAAGCAACTATCGGATCAATTAACCGCCCACTTTTAAAAGTGACACTACGTCCATTATCAAGATCCGTTGCTACCACTCTGAGGGGAATTGATAATTCCTCAAAAGTTCTTGCGCGTAGTTTATTACTTAGAAACTTTTGAAATATATCAGTTTTGAAAAAGCCTCCATCCGGCATTCTTATTTTAGTCATATTCCGGAAATTAATTTCCTCAAAACACACTGCAATCTCATCAGGAGAATACCCGTCCGAATACAAAGCTCCTACCAAAGCACCGGCACTTACGCCGGAAATAATATCGGGTTTGATTCCAAGTTCTTCGAGAGCTTTCAACACACCTGCATGACACAGTCCTTTTACACCTCCACCACTGAGGGCAATGCCAATTTTATACTTTCTTTTTTCAAATAAATTTAATAGTTCCATCTTCGTTCCTATTTTTAAATGAATTCATAAATATCGGGTAGTAAAGGCTTAATTGGAGTAATGTGAGAATTTAGACATAACACGTTCATAAAAAGTCGTCGAAACCGGAATATCGGGCGTATTTACAATATCCAGTTCCATGATGATTCCGCCTTTATTTTTACGGATTACTTTCACTTTATCGAGATTTACAATATAGCTTCTGTGGCACCTCACTAACTGGCTGTCATTAGTCAGATTTTCGTCCATCCATTTCAACGTATTTCGTATCAGGAAATGAGATAATTTTGATTTATTCAGGTAATGAATGGTCACATAATTATCGGAGGAATCAATATACAATAAATTTTCGAGCATAATGGTGATCCGCAGTTCGCCTTTTTCATCCGGAAAAGCAATTGAATTTTTACGTTGTACACCGTTTGAAGGTTCTTCAACGGACATTTTTTGCAGCAAACTATTTTTATCCCGCCACGAGAAATACAACCAAAGTATGGAATACGGCAACAACAGCACAAGACTGGTATTCACTGTTGATTTATGAAATATCTCCATAAAATCGCGACTCATACCTTCTTCCGGTATAAACTTTGTAAATAAAGAATAGAAAAGTGACATGGCTAATATTTCAGCCAACACCCAAAAACCATAATGCAGATAAGTAATAGTATGTTTTTTTGCGAATCGAATCATAATGAACCTGCTGACAACAACTACCAGCATTCCGATCAATATGATTAAGCTTGAAAAAAAGAAATATTTGAAATCTGATACATTCGGATACCATCCCCTGGACCCAAAAGGCTGAAAGATATTTATAAACAACAAGGCAAAAAGAGCGGTAAAAAGTATCAACCGGTTGATATTCGTTTTGTCGTATAAATAGGCAGGAATCTTTGTATTCATATTTCTTTTCTGTATTGGAAAAACTAATGCAAAAGTAAAGTATTCTGTTCAAAGTAAAACAACTCTTTGTAACTAAGGTTTAAATTAATCCCTATATTTGATTTTTCGTCCCTGCCGGAGCATTTTTGTCCCTTATAAACAACAGACTCCCCTGTAAATTGCAAATGAACTGAAGGAGTACTAACTTTATGTAAGAAATCAATCAATTACAACAAGATGGAATATACCCGTAGATACAAAGAACTCAATGCACAATTCAAATTAGGGATTGATACGCATCTTTCTGATTCCAATATTGATATCCGCTATTTTTCTTTTCAGAGTCTACACAAAGAGGAACAAAATGAAAATATGTTTCGCGATGTAAATGATGAGAATATCGATGAAAATTCTTCTTTTTTATATCCTGTATTTATGCCCGGGGGGTGTCAAAAAGCAGATAATGCAATACTCCTTTTACATGGGTTAAATGAACGTAATTGGAATAAATATCTTACCTGGGCAGAATATTTATGTACGAATACCGGAAAACCGGTTATCCTTTTTCCCATTGCCTTTCATATGAACCGATCTCCTATGAGTTGGTCCAACCCAAGGGATCTTCAAAATATACTACAACTCCGCAGGCAGCAAAACGGGGAAGACCGATCACTGAGTTTAGCCAATGTTGCGTTAAGCGAACGAATCTGCGATAAACCCTACCGTTTTTACAGTTCCGGAAGGCAAAGCATCAACGACCTGAGTTCACTTTTCAAACAAATTAAAGAAGGGAATCAGGAAATTTTCAATAAAAATACCCATATTGACATCTTCGCCTATTCAATCGGAGCATTTCTGGCCGAGATCACCATGATGACAAATCCCCTCAGACTATTTTCCGATTCTAAATTATTTTTGTTTTGTGGAGGGGGTATCTTCAGTTCTATGGCCGGACAATCGCGCAGTATCATGGACAAAAAAGCATTTCAGATGCTCTATGATTACTACCTGACACATTTTACCAAAACCGTTAAATCGGTAACGAAAACAGACAACATGTTTGAATCGTTCAATTGCATGATATCTTCCGAGCGAGACAAGTCAAAAAGAGAACATTTTTTTAACCGGTTAGGGAATAAGCTAAAAGGGATTTCACTCCTGAACGATAAAGTTATGACTTTCCAGGGCATCCCAGAGGCATTGGGGGCTAAGTGTGCTTCAAATCGTTTTACCCGCCTGGATTTTTCATTTTCATATACCCATGAAAACCCTTTTCCGGTAGGTACTTTATATGATTCCACTGAAGTAGACAATGGTTTTAATAAGGTTTTTTCTGAAATAGCAGATTTTTTCAAATGAAATATTTTATTTCTTCTACTGATTAAGGCATTAAATTACTAAATTATTTTTGAATATAGTTACTCTTATGGAGTTACAATTGCTTTTTTGAATTATATTTGTATACTCAAACTATTTTTCAACTTCCATCGAAGCAATATCATACTAACTCATGGATAATTTTCTTATCGTTTTAGCCGGAATCCTATTAATCTCAGGACTTATAGGTTGTGTGATTTCGAAATTACCAGGGACTTTACTTTGCTACCTGGGGATTGTCCTGCTTCATTACAGCACTATTGCCGAATTTTCCGTTCACTTTTTTATAAAGTGGGGAGTATTAGTCATTGCAGTACAAGGACTTGATTATCTGATTCCGGATTGGGGAAACCGAAAGTTCGGAGGCAGTAAAAAAGGGGTATGGGGAAGTATGATTGGTATGCTTGCAGGAATCTATTTCGGTCCTGTTGGAATTATATCGGGAGCTGTTGCCGGAGCTTTTGTTGGAGAACTATTTGCGGGAAAGGAAAGTAATCAGGCAATTTATCAGGCCATCGGTTCATTTGCATTTTTTATTCTTGGAACCATCTCACAACTGATTGTTGCAGGAATTTTAATTTATTATTATGTTGAGAATTTAAGCTACGTATTTTAAAAATATTCAATTAAAAAAGCCATGAATATCCTATGAATTCATGGCTTTTTTTATTTTCGCAGTTTTAGTATCAGATCATTATAATTTCGAATACTTCCTCCGGGGTTGCAAGGATTTGTTCACCGGTTTTCATATTCTTCAACATCACTTTTCCTTCGCTCATTTCAGTTTCGCCAACGATAGCAACAAATGGAATTTTTTTATTGTCGGCGTAGCTCATTTGTTTCTTCATTTTCGCAGGTTCGGGATAAATCTCGGCATTCACTCCCCTTGCTCTCAGATTGTTGAGCCATGGTAGAGAGTACATCAATTCCTTTTCACCAAAACTAACGAACAGAATTTTAGTTTGCTCCACAGAAGTTTCAGGATATAAATTCAGTTGGTTTAATACATCGTAAATCCGGTCGGCACCAAAAGAAATACCCACACCCGATACGCCTTCCATTCCGAAAACTCCTGTCAGGTTATCGTAACGTCCACCGCCGGTAATACTTCCCATCTCAACATCAAGCGCCTTCACTTCGAATATCGCACCGGTATAGTAATTCAATCCGCGTGCCAGCGTTAAATCCAGCTCTATGGCTGTTTCAACTTTCATAGCCTCACACAACCCGAATATGCTTTCAAGTTCGAGGACACCTTTCATTCCAATTTCTGATTCGGCTAATACTGCTTTTAGTTGAATGAGCTTTTCAGTATTTGTTCCACTGAGTTTTAATATCGGCTGTAGCTTTGCAATGGCATCTTCCGAAATACCTTTTGATGCTATTTCTTCATTCACTTTCTCCAGTCCGATTTTATCCATTTTATCAATGGCAACGGTTATATCGGTGATCTTTTCAGCTTCCCCGATAATCTCGGCAATTCCCGAAAGAATTTTACGGTTGTTGATCTTAATGCAGACATTTATTTTCAGACGTCGATAAATTTCGTCGACGATCTGGATCAATTCAAGTTCATTCAACAATGAATCACTTCCCACTACATCGACATCACACTGGTAAAACTCGCGGTATCTGCCACGCTGTGGCCGGTCGGCACGCCACACAGGTTGTATCTGGTAACGTTTAAACGGAAAGCTGATTTCATTCTGATGTTGTACCACAAAACGTGCAAAAGGCACAGTCAGATCGTATCGCAATCCTTTTTCCGATATCTTATTTGTCAGTTTCAGGCTGTTTCGTCCGAGCAATTCTTCCTCATTAAGGCCATTCATATAATCACCCGAATTCAGTATTTTGAAAAGCAGTTTATCGCCTTCTTCCCCGTATTTTCCCATCAGAGTGGACAGATTTTCCATGGCTGGTGTTTCTATCTGCTGAAAACCATATAAACGAAAGACATCTTTTATGGTGTTGAATATATAATTCCGGTTTGCCATTTCCTGTGGCGTAAAGTCGCGTGTTCCTTTTGGTATGGAAGGTTTTTGCATAATAAATTAATGTGATGATATGATGATATGTTAATGTGATGATATAATGATAAATGATGTGATGAAAAGATGATTTATTGTTTTATTAAAATATTACAAATTTGTCCGGTTGCCCCTGTATTTTGCTTCACGTATTCCCCCGCCATTTTCCCCGCCTGTTTATTATCTTTCAGAAGCCTGTCAAACTGCGCTTCCAGGATCGTATAATTCGAAATGGAAAATGCTCCGCCCACAGCGATTAATTCACGTGCTTCACGGAATTTTTGGTACGTAGGGCCAAAAACCACGGGAATACCGTATACCGCTGCTTCAAGGGTATTGTGTATCCCTACACCAAACCCGCCACCGATATAGGCTACACCGGCATACCTGTATATGGAGGAAAGAACACCAATGACATCCACCACCAGGCAATTCGTTTTCTTTACATTTTCAGGGGTTGCCTCCGAATAACGCACAAACTTGCCATCCAATAATTTTGATATCGCCATAATATGCCCACTATGAACCTCGTGAGGAACGATGATCAGTTTTACCTGTGGATGAAGTTTCAGATAGCGAACCAGCAACTCCTCATCTTTAGGCCATGTACTGCCGGCAACAATTACTTCAGGTGAGTTCTTTACAAATTCCTCAATCAACGGTAGTTGTTTGGCTTGTGTAAATAAATCGTACACCCTGTCGAAACGGGTATCACCGGTGATTGTTACATTATTTATCCGGTAATTTTCCAGCAAATCAAGTGATACTTTGTCCTGAACAAAAATATGGCTGAATGTGCACAACAAATTCAGGTACCATTTCCCGTATCCTTTAAAAAATACCTGTTCAGGGCGAAAGATCGCCGAAATACTGAATACAGGAACATTTGCTGCTTTTAATGCCAATAGGTAATTCGGCCAGAATTCATATTTTATAAAGATTGCCCGGGTAGGTTTTACTATGTTTACAAAATTCCGTGCATTCCCGGGAGTATCCAACGGTAGATAAGAAACTATATCGGCACCCTGATAATTCTTTCTTACCTCAAAACCCGAAGGAGAAAAGAAAGTCAGTAATATTTTAGTTTCCGGCTGTATTCTTTTTAACTGTTCAATAACCGGACGGCCTTGTTCAAATTCGCCTAACGAAGCAGCGTGAAACCATACATATCCTGCGTCCGGATCCACATTAGCTTTCAACAGCTTAAAGGCATCATGTTGCCCGTTACGTAATAATTTTGCTTTTTCATTAAAAAGCGAAGCCAGGAAAATCAAGGCTCCATAAAAATAAATACCAATATTGTAAATCAAATTCATAATTTCGCCCTTTGATCCGTTGACTGAGTGATAATTAAATGACTATCCTTAGTTTCAGCCCCTTTATATTTTAATTTATATACTGAGTTTGTATTCTTACTCTCATTTTAAAAACCTGAACTTCACCCCTGCTGTTAAATGACGGGGCATTAAAAAGAAAAGGCATTTCAAAACTAGTTTTGAAACGCCTTTTAAAGGTTTGAAAGCCAGAATTACTTTCTGATACCCAACTCTTTGATAACTGCACGGTAGCGTGAAATGTCGGTGTCTTTCAAATAGTTGAGCAGACGACGACGTTTTCCTACCAAAATTACAAGAGAGCGTTCTGTACTATAATCTTTTTTGTTTGACTTCAAATGTTCAGTCAAATGGTTGATACGGTATGA
>Ga0302215_10003162_pt1 | contig 11149 bp, 10 predicted proteins | sample II_Fen_N3_1_FD_194580 | JGI IMG/M metagenome (GOLD analysis project Ga0302215, IMG submission 194580) | Peat permafrost microbial communities from Stordalen Mire near Abisko, Sweden - II_Fen_N3_1 | ecosystem: Environmental > Terrestrial > Soil > Wetlands > Permafrost | place: Sweden: Abisko... | reverse complement strand
CAGGTGGACCTGCAAATCATGAATATAAAATACGTTATGAATCACTGAATAAAGAAATGTATGTTGTGGTCAGCTTTTTTGAAGATAGTACTGATCAGAAATGTTTCACCTTTATTTATGGAAAATATGGAAATGTGTGGAGACTTAATAATATACAGGCAGGCATTTTAAAAATTATGAATAAAGATGCTTTTGACTGGTATAAGCTGGCAAAAAACGATTATGATAAGGGTTTCTACATCGATGCTATATGTAAAATTGGTATATCAACTCAATTATTAAAACCTGCAAATAATCTCTGGAAATACAAAAAAGAAGATGAGATTTTGGAATTTGAACAAATAATTACAAAAAAAACATACACGACTTATCATTTCCCAATAACTGTCGACTCAGTTAAAACAAAGCCTGTAATTTTCAGGGTTTATGAACAAAACATTCCGGCAGGTTATTTTCCATCCATTCTTTATACTACATCAATTGATATGAATGATGTTCCGGGCTTAGCAAGAGAATGCGATGAGATTCATAAAAATATAGGCAAACTATTTAAAGGAATAGACACTAATAATGAAATGATTATTTACAGGCCCATGAAATCTATTCCCACCGGTACTGAGAAAAGTAAACAATATGGATTTATAAAGAAGAATAAATAAATTTGAACGTATTGCCTTTTTTCGGGGAAAATTTAAAATAGAAATAGATTTTAAAATTGCCTGACTTACCGGAAGAGGCAGACTAATTGTACATCCGTACATGATTGTAGTGTCGGAATTGGAATAGTATTTCGATCTATTAGTTTTAATAATCAACACTTGAAAATGGAAGTGACTTTTAATAAAATTTAATCAGAGGGTTAAAGTACTCGTTTGAAGGTTTTATTCTTAAAAATAAAAAATAAAATTGTTTGAAGAATATGAATAAAAAACTAATAATATTTCAAACATCCGAGTTCATAAAATCTAAACTTATTGGTGAAGGTTCAGGGCATGACTGGTGGCATGTATACAGGGTTTGGAAAAATGCCATTCAGATTGCCCGACAAGAACAGGTGGATATGTTTGTTGTTGAGCTGGCTGCTCTTTTGCATGATATCGCAGATTGGAAATTTAACGATGGAAATGAAGATATAGGACCACAGTTAGCAAGAGAATGGCTTGAAAGTATTGCAGCAGATGAGAAAGTAATATTGCATGTATGTCAGATTATTCAGGATATTTCTTTCAAAGGTATTGGAGTAAAATCAGAAATGAAAACTTTAGAAGGAAAGGTTGTTCAGGATGCTGACCGGTTGGATGCGATTGGTGCCATAGGAATTGGCAGAGCATTTGCATACGGTGGCAGCAAAGGTCGTGAAATGTATAATCCGGATATTAAACCTGAAAAACATGATTCGTTTGAGGAGTATAAAAACAGTAAGGGTACCAGCATCAATCATTTTTATGAAAAGTTATTGCTGCTAAAAGGACTTATGAATACAGAAGCCGGTAAGAAAAAAGCTGAAAAACGACATGCAATAACAGTGGATTTTTTACAGGAATTCTTACTGGAATGGGAAGGGAAAGATTAATAATTTTTCCTTACTTTTAAAACAATGATGAACAGTTTATAAACTGACACGAATCAAGTAACCTGACTAATTTATTAGAAATATTTTAATCAATAACATATTGAAAAATAAGTTTTTGTATCCACTTTAACCTCTATTTTATTACGAGTGTTTTTCGGAGTTACGAATTATTTTGATACAAATTTCGATATATACCCGTATGTTTCATATGTGCCGGTAAGAAAGAAAATTTTCATTTACAAAAAGAATGTTATTTGGTTGTTATCATGTATTAGTTGACTGCACAATAGTCTGGATCCCCGGTAATGCTGTCAACTGTTAGAACAATCATTCCAACATTCATTAAGAGTAACAAATGGAGCAATTCATTTTTAGTGCAATACATTATTTAATCAATCAAAAAGGAAAAACCACAAAACAAAAGAATCTAATTATATAACACTTCTTGCAATGAGCTAATTTCAACTTAAAAGAATCAAATCTTTCTTTAAATAAAAAAGTTTATAACAGGATGTGCGATTTATAACACAGAACAAACTCCAAAAAAATAATTAATTGAGTATTTTATGTACCTATCATTCAAAGTTTAATTTATAGGCTGTGACATGATTATCTAAAAAAGTTGGAACTAACAACAATTTCTCAGTTGGTATATATCCTAAATCTGCTGCATTAATTTTAACAGCAGTTGAATCTAAAATCTTTTCTATTCCTTTATTTTTACCAAACCTGATAAGTTGAATTTTACCACCCCAATCGGAAGTTACAAAAACTGTGGGTGCTAATTGCTCAATGCCATCCAGATATCCTACATTTTCAACCAAAACATTTATCGCTTTAGTTTTCAGATCGACAGAAATAAAGTTCCCTTTTGATCCTAAATAGAGGAAATTACTATTAGCATAAATACCATTCATAGCACCTAATTTATTGCTTTCCAGAAATACTTCAAGGGAATCTTTTCCGACATAGTAAATACAATTTCCACTGTCATCAGATATAAAAACACGACCATTTGCAGCAACACATACATCATTTAAACTTTTCTTTTTGCTGCTGGAGTATGTTTTTACAATCTTTCCCGATTTCAAATCAACTTCCACTACCCTATCAATGTCAGTCACATAAAGTTTTGTTTTGGTACAGTCAATTCCTTTAGGAGCATTTAGCCCTTTCACCCATTGCTTTTCAATAAATTCACCTTTCTCATTTAACTTTGATATAAAACCGATGCCGTCTTTTGTGTTGGCATCCCCTACTATATTTGACACATAAATTTTGTGGTCTCCTTTATTATAATGTGATGATTCAGGAACATTCAGACCGGATTGTGTTGTCCAGACTTTCTCTAACCTTTTACTTACAAAAGATTCCTGAGAAGAGATATTCAAACATAACAAAAGAATCATTGCAGCAATAATTGTAGTTTTCATTTAATCTTGATTTATTGTTAATTACCAGTAATATTTTTGAAACCCTATTTTAAGCTATAATTATATTTATATTCCACAAAAATACAATACATTTACAAATTAAATGGTTTAAATCAAAGAAATTTCAACAGCCCTTTTTTAAAAAGGACAAAGAGATAACGTTTTATTTTTAAAATATCGAAATTCTAAGAAAATATATCAATATAACTTCCTTTATATTAAATACATATTTTAAATCATCGGAACAAAATCGCTTCAATAAAAAAATTTTGAATAAATTAAAACTTACTAAATGAAAAATGAAAATAAATTAATCCGGGTATTCTCCGGAACAGAAATTTCTGTAAATCTTCTCAAAGATGAACTGGAATCAATAGGAATATCTGCAATGATACAGAATGACTTTCAGTCAGGTATTACGGCAGGATTTTTTGGAGGAGGTACATCTGCAGTTGATCTGTTTATTCAGGAATCAGATTTAAAGAATGCAGAACCGGTAATTAATGAATTTATTAAAATTGACAAATAGGATAGTATTGAATCTTTTACAGGTTTTAAACTCAGAACAGGAACTTAATGAAGATTTCTAGGATAGGTTATGCATAGAAAATCATGAAATTAAATATTTTAATAGAGGGAAGATTTCAGGTGAATATATATTGCATCGCATTTGCTGTGAATTACTAAATAATAGATTCAACAATTATGAAAAGTCCGGATTTGGAAACTAACTTTCTAGAGCAACTTACTTTTGAGCCATTATCCAGAAAGAATTGGGGTCATTTTGTCGAACTTTTCGGAGATAAAGGAGCATGTGGCAACTGTTGGTGTATGTACTACAGATTGACAAAATCTAAATTTAATGAAGGGAAAATGGATGACGGGAACAAAGCTGCAATGAAGGAAATTGTTTGGGATGAAAAGCCAGCCGGAATTCTTGGCTTTTATGAAGGTCAGGCTATTGCCTGGTGTGCTTTTGCTCCACGTGAAGATTTTATTAAGCTTGAAAAATCGAGGGTTCACAAACGTATTGATGATCAATTTGTATGGTCAATACCTTGTTTCTTTATTGATAAAAAATTCAGAAGATCAGGAGTCTCTGTTGCGCTTTTAAAGGGAGTTATTAATTATGCCTGCGAGAATAGAATTAATATAATTGAAGCCTACCCCACCATTCCAACTCAGGTTAAACTTCCTGACTCATTTGTATGGATTGGATTATACAAATCATTTGAACGTGCAGGATTTGAGATAGTAGACAGAACTTCTATAAACAGACCTATGGTCAGATATTATACGAAGAAACCAGTTTAGATTAAATACAGCATTGAATAAAATGAAGCCCCGGATTTCACTTAATTCATCTAATATATCAACTGTTTAATATTTTAAATTTAATTATGCATTAACTTCAAGGACGTCATCGAGTTTAGTAGTATAACACGGAGAAAGTCTTTCATTTTTCAGCTTCCATTTACGGTCAAAGCCTTGGGAAGCTATTTTTACTTTTTGTTTTCCGTACATAGTATTCAAACTATCCATCACTGTCATAACACGATTAAACTTTTCACGATTCCGCAAGTCAAACAAGTCACCTTGTAATGGTCGTTCGGGAACAATTTCACTCACAATTACTCCTGCTTTTTTAAACTGGTACCCTTGTATAAAAATAGATTTTAACCCCCGCAACGCATAATTTATCAATTCAGTTGTGTCGTTTGTAGGAACAGACAGTTGCATTACTTTCTGGTTATAATATTGTGCCTGATTTGTAGCAAATGGATTCGTATGTATAAAAACTGTGAGTACACAGCCATAGGAATGTTGTTGTCGTAATTTTTCGGCACAACCGGCAGCAAAATTTGACACTGCTTCCGATATTGGAGCCATTTCGGTAAGTCGCTCACCAAAACTGCGTGATGTACAAATTGATTTTTTATCGCCCGGAGTATCCATTCCAAAACAAGGTATACCACAAAGCTCCATCCAGGTTCGTTCACCTGTAACACCCATTAAATGTCGTACCCAATTTTTTGGACGTTGGGTAAAATCCCATGCGTTATTTATGCTATAATACTGCAATCTTTTTGAATAACGACGCCCGATTCCCCAAACATCCCCAATATCAGTAAGTTTTAAAGCTTTTTCGCGTTTTTCATCTGTATCGATAATACAAACACCTTTATAATTCTTGTATTTCTTTGCAAACTTATTGGCGACTTTAGCAAGTGTTTTTGTGTGTGCAATACCCATGCTTACTGGGATTCCGGTGTTACGAGTAACAGTTCGAACTACATTCTCACCATATTCTTTCAAATCAATATTTTCGAAGCCATCGAGTAATATGAATGCTTCGTCAATGGAATATATTTCCATATCAGTTGCAAAAGTTGAAATCGTATTCATTACCCGTTGTGACATATCACCATACAATACGTAATTGGATGAAAATACAAAGACCTGGTTTGTCTCAATCAGTTCCTTCAGTTTATATGCCGGCTCCCCCATTGGAATTCCCAGTACTTTAGCTTCAGCAGAACGTGCAATAACACAGCCATCATTGTTGGAAAGTACCACAACAGGTTTTCCGTTGAGAGACGGATTAAAAGCCCTTTCACAGGAAGCATAGAAATTATTGCAATCGATTAATCCGAACATTAGATTATATAGTTTGAAAAGTTTGAGGTTTGAAAGGTTTGAAAGGTTTGAAAACTTAAAGGCTTTCAGCTAATTATAGCATATATTTAATTCAGAAAATGCGAAACAACCTATATAGAACGCGGAACATGGAACGCGGAACGCGGAACTCGGAACAATTAACCCTTTCTTTTATGGCTTTTGATAGAATAAGTAACCACTCCCCAAATACAGAAGTTATTATCTTCTGTTACTTTAATTGGCTGATAATTGGCATTTGCCGGAACCAGATAAATTGCGTCAGGTTCTATTTTAATGTATTTCAGAGTAAATTCTCCATCAATAAAGCAAACGGCAGTATCCCCATCCTGTGGTTCGAGACTTTTATCAATCACCAGTATATCGCCATCCATTATACCGGCATCCTGCATAGAAGTGCCTTTCACCCTTCCATAAAAAGTACTTGAAGGATTAGCAATCAGCTCTTTGTTTAAGTCGATTTTCAGATCGATATAATCTTGTGCCGGACTAGGAAATCCGGCTGAAATACCACCTTCCATAATTGGCAATTCCAATTCAGAACCTGAATTTGCAGAAAAGAAATCTATGGTAGAAGAACTAGCTATTTTATTGACTTTATGCATGATTCACTTTTACAATTATAAATTAAAATCAATTCATTATTTCATATACAAAGTAACGCATTTTGTTTCAAAAAAACATCAACAGAATACTATTTACAGTATAATTTAGTATGGTAATATCCGCCTTCAATTATGTCAACATACTATTCAATCCTAAGTAACAATTTTAATGGAATTTAAATTAGGATTAAAAGTTTTTGGTATATTTCCACAAATAATTATATTAAAAAAAGATGAATACCATTATTGATTTTTTTCCATGTGTAAATGTATTCAATATTTTTATAAGTTCAATGAAGGAATTTTATTTCACCTGATATTTCAAATTGGTGAATTTAAATTGAAAGACTTTATTTTTTAATATACAGATTAGAATATTACAACAATTAGATTACTCTTTACGTTGTAATTGACACAAGTTAACACCATTCATATACAAGACAATTATTTACTTTTAAATAACATTATTTTTTTGAATCGACTTATCTTAAGTAGTTGGAACAATATAATGTTTTGTTTCATTCTTCTCAAAATACGACCTCTGCCCCCGCACTCTCCCAATACCGATAGCTATCGGGAGAGGGCGTTAGAGAAGAGGGTTGATTAAGTTTTATTTAAAATTATGGGACATTATTTATTTCCTATTACTTATATCTAATTTCATATTTTTATGTCTGCAAATATATCAATTGTAAAAGGTATTAAACGATTTCCGGGAAGATTCATGGCATTCATAATTTTCATGTCTGTTTTAACTACTACTTCTTCACAGGAATCAGTTCAAAAAACTCCACTTATGGGTTGGGCCAGTTGGAATCATTTTGGTGTAAAAATCAGCGAATCCATTATTAAAGCCCAGGCAGATGGGATGGTATCTTCAGGACTTGCAGCTGCCGGATATAAGTATATAAATATAGATGATGGTTTTTTTGACGGTCGATATGCAGATGGCACTTTAAAAATTGATTCTGTAAAATTTCCAAATGGCATGAAAGCCCTGGCTGACTATATTCATTCGAAAGGATTAAAAGCAGGAATTTATTCAGAAGCAGGTACTAACACCTGTGGATCAGTTTATAATAATCAGGCAGGTGGTGTAGGCGCAGGTTTATATCATCATGATCAACAAGACATAAATTTATTTTTCAAAATCTGGGGATTTGATTATCTGAAAGTTGATTTTTGTGGAGGAAAAGAACAATTACTGGACGAAAAGACCCGATATACAGCTATAAAAAGAGCGATTGACAATACCGGCACAAAAGATATTAATTATAACGTATGCAGGTGGCAATTTCCCGGAACCTGGGTAACAAAGTTAGCTAATTCGTGGAGAATTTCTGAAGACATTAATGCCTCCTGGAACAGTGTGATTTATGTTATTGACAAAAACACATTTTTAGCTCCTTATGCAAGTCAGGGTCATTATAATGACATGGATATGCTTGAAGTAGGGCGGGGTTTGACTTCCGAAGAAGATAAAAGTCATTTCAGCATGTGGTGCATATTGTCAGCCCCGCTTGTATTAGGTAATGATCTTTCAACTATCAATAAACGCACTACAGACATTCTGACAAATGCCGATGTAATTGCTGTTGACCAGGATACAACAGGTGTTCAAGGGCATTTGGTTACAGACAATGGAGCCGGCCTGCAGGTATGGGCTAAAAATCTTAACGGGAAACAAAGCAAAGAACGTGCAGTTGTATTGTTTAACCGCAGTGCTGTAAAAGCACCTATGTCAGTGAAATGGAAAGATCTTAATCTGGCAGGGTTAGTTACAGTTTTCAATTTATGGACACATTCAAAATTTGTAAGTAAAGATTCAATATTTAAAACTACTGTTCCTTCACATGGAGTAGTCATGCTAAGAGTAGTTGGAAATCAAACTAAATTGCAGGAAGTATTTGAAGCAGAATATGCCTGGATCAATAATTTCAATCTGACTCAAAACAGTGTAATACTTCCCAATCAGGGAAATGTCGTGTCAGATTCGATCTGTTCCGGCCGGGCAAAAGTCGTTTCATTAGGAAAAAGCAGCGATAATTATATTGAATTCCGTGATATTTATGCAAATTATACCGGGAGGTACCATCTTACAATTTCATATTTATGTAATGAAAATCAACATGCTATTATGAGTGTAAATGGAAAAGACACATTACTGACTACTTTAAATCCAGGCAGTTTAAATACCATCGTTAACCACATATATCCTGTAAAATTAAATAAAGGGTACAATACAATTCGATTCTCAAATTCAAAAAACAAATTACCAGATTTTGATAAGATTCAAATTAATTTGAATAAAGAAACACTTGCTGAAAGAACAAAAAAATTGCTAAATGAAATTAAGAGATTATTAAAGTCGAAGTAAACTGATAAGTGGTTGGAACAATATAATGTCTTGAATTATTCTACTTAAAATATTACCTCTCCCTCCTTCCCAAGAGGTTGTGTAATAACTATTATTGAAAATGACAATACTTTCAAATTGAAGAATGTATTTAAAATAAGGCAATAAGGTTAAGACATTTTTTGATAATATTTCTACTAAGGTTGACTACCAAAAATAAGGTTAATATTTAAAAACCTTATTTCCAGGTATTAAACCTTAGTAGAAAATCAATGAGTCATTAATCCCAACCTTATAACCTTATTTTTTAAATGTCATCAACTATCAATTTAGAAGTAACAAATTCTACAAATTTTATTTTTATACAACCTCTGAAGTTGGAGGCAATTCATTTAGGTGGTCTAAACGCCTATAACTATAAGATAATCTATAATTCCATCTACTTGAATCTATTGAAACTAATTTTCCTTCTCAAAACAAAATCAGAAATAGTGTTGTTATAGTATAGATTTTAAACTGACAATCTTAAATTAAAAAATCTAATAACATGGCACGGACAAGCACATATCTCAATTTTCCCCGAAATACGGAGGAAGTTTTCAATTTTTACAAAACAGTCTTTGGTGGTGAATTCAGTGGAAATGGCGTAGCAAGGTTTGGTGATTTTCCTCCACCCGACGGTGCACCTCAATTAGCAGAAGCGGATAAAAATTTAATCATGCACATTGAATTGCCAATTCTGGGAGGACATGTTTTGATGGCAACTGATGCACCAGAATCAATGGGATTTAAAATAACAAGCGGAAACAATTTTTATATCATGCTGGAACCTGACACAAAATCAGAAACAAAAAAATTATTTGATGCATTGTCTATGGGCGGTGAAATTACAATGGATCTGCAGGTCATGTTTTGGGGAGATTATTATGGAACCTGTACCGACAAATTTGGTGTACAGTGGATGTTCAATTGTTCTGAAAAGTAGATGCTTATTTTACAATTTTAAAGTTGGAGGAAATGAGAAATAAAATTATATCAATAAAGGCAATCATTGACTCACCGATTGAAAAGGTATGGAAAAACTGGACATTACCTGAAGACATTGTCAAATGGAATTATGCATCAGATGACTGGCATTCACCTCATGCAGAAAATGATTTACGTGTTGGTGGAGCATTTAATTACAGGATGGAAGCAAGGGATGGAAGTTTTGGTTTTGATTTTACCGGGGTATACGATAAAATTTCAGAAAATGAAGTCATCGAATATACAATTGATGATGGAAGAAAAGTGAGAATTAATTTTATCCCATTTGAAAACAAAACTGAAGTAATTGAAACATTCGAAGCTGAAAATATAAATTCAATTGACTTACAACGTGATGGATGGCAAGCTATTTTGGATAATTTTAAAAAACATGTTGAATAATCATTTAAAACTACAACAGAATGACTTCAGAAATTACAACTTTTCTTTGGTTTGACAATCAGGCTGAAGAAGCAGCTATTTATTATACTTCAATATTCGAAAATTCAGAAATTGGAAGTATTACCCGTTATGGGAAAGAAGGTTTTGAAATTCATGGTCAAGAAGAAGGAACTACTATGACAATAAATTTCAAAATCAATGGGAAACCATTTACCGCTTTAAATGGAGGACCACTTTTCAAATTTAATGAATCCATTTCATTTCAGGTATTTTGTAAGGATCAGCAAGAAATAGATTATTACTGGGATAAACTTACTGCCGAAGGTGAAGAAGGTCAATGTGGTTGGCTGAAAGATAAATTTGGCGTTTCCTGGCAAATTCTACCGGAGATATTATCCGAATTAATGAGTGATCCCAAAAAAGCCGGAAAAGTCACAAGTGCATTTCTTCAAATGAAAAAATTTGTAATATCAGAATTGCTGGTCAGTTGAAAAGTGTAAAGGAAAAGAATTAAATCTTTTAGAATTAATTTCAGGTTGCTTACCGGCAACCTGTTTTATTTACAAAATTTCACTAGAACACAGGTTAATTTATAGCTTAACTATAATTAGTTACCCATTGTAGTTCGTAACTTTGCAAGCTCAAAAAATCAATCCAATTAATCACATTCAACAAAACAAAAAGATTTTTAAGAATGGCCAACAAAACCACCAAACAAATTCCCGGAGGAATGCCGGATAAACCAAATATATTCTCTGTATTGAAACCGTATAAGTTGATGATATTTAGTCTTATCGGTTTTGCATTATTGAGCAATGGGGTGAACCTTGTGATTCCAAAGCTTATATCACATGGGATTGATGATTTTTCAAAAGGAAATTTTTCGTATCAGCGGTTAATCATTCAATTTATGATAGCCGCTTTCATTATTTTAGTATTTACATTTCTACAGGGAATTTTACAAACATATGCTTCAGAACGTGTTGCACGTGATTTGAGGACAAAACTTACCGACAAAATTTCCCGTCAAAGTTATGCTTTTATTCAACAGGCAAATCCATCAAAACTACTAACAAAT
>Ga0302215_10003156_pt1 | contig 11154 bp, 5 predicted proteins | sample II_Fen_N3_1_FD_194580 | JGI IMG/M metagenome (GOLD analysis project Ga0302215, IMG submission 194580) | Peat permafrost microbial communities from Stordalen Mire near Abisko, Sweden - II_Fen_N3_1 | ecosystem: Environmental > Terrestrial > Soil > Wetlands > Permafrost | place: Sweden: Abisko... | reverse complement strand
TGGAGATTCTCACAGACAACAATATGAGTTGAATCACGAGTTTTTAGCACAATATAATACCAGTTTCAATGATTTTACCTTAGGTGTTAACGCAGGTGGAAATATTATGTTTCAGCGATTTACACGATTAGAAGGTTACTCAGTGTCGGGTTTGGTATTACCGGAATTTTACAATTTGGATAATTCAAGAAGCGCTGCAAAATCAGTCGACTACTTAAGAGAAAAAGGTATTAATAGTTTGTTTGCCAGTGCTTCGCTTGGTTATAATTCGTTGGCTTATTTGGATGCAACAATCAGAAACGATGTGTCTTCAACTTTGCCTAAAGCAAACAATTCATACATTTATCCTTCAGTAACCGGTAGTTTTATTTTGTCAGAGTTGGTAAAACAAGACTGGCTTTCTTTCGCAAAAGTTCGTCTGGGTTGGGCTAAGGTAGGTAATGATACGGATCCATATCGTATTTTAGATACGTATACATTCTATGCCGGTTATGCTGGAGCTCCGGCTTATCAATTGGCTTTAGACAAGAATAACGCTAATCTTAAACCGGAACAAACTTATTCAACTGAATTTGGGTTGGAAGCTAACTTTTTAAATAATCGGATTGGGTTTGACGTAACATTATATCAGAGTCAAACAAAAAATCAGATTATACCTTTGTCAATTTCCGGTTCAACAGGATATACATCCACAATTATCAATGCTGGTGTAATGGAAAATAAAGGAATAGAATTAATGTTTAAAGGTACGCCTGTCAAATCTAAGGATTTTGAATGGAACATAACATTAACCGGTGCCAGCAATAAAAATATTGTAAAAGAACTCTATCAGGATGTGACGTATTATAAAATGCAGAGTGCACCTTTTAAAGTAGAAGTAGGTGCTTTTGTTGGTAAGGAGTATGGTGTGATTATGGGAACAGATTTTATTTATGATGACAAAGGAAATAGGGTTGTAGGTGCTGATGGTCAGTATAAATCTACAAGTGGTAATGTGCCTTTAGGTTCTGTATATCCTACTTTAACTGGTGGTATGTTGAATTCATTCAGGTATAAGAATCTCGATGTAAGTATCCTGTTTGATGGACAGACCGGAGGCAAGTACTTTTCAACTTCTTATATGTGGGGTATGTATTCGGGTATGTTAGAAGAGACAGCAGGTTTGAATGAATTGGGTAAAGAAAAACGCAGTGACCCGGCAACCGGTGGTGGTGTTTTAGTTGTTGGCGTAAATGCAGATGGCACTCCCAATACTACCCGTCTGGATGCAGAAACATGGGCTGGCAGCATGTATACAGGGCCTGCAGCTCAAAGTGTATTTAGAAGTGATTTTATCAAATTAAGAGAGTTGACAATTGGTTATACATTCAAATTGAAAAGTTCTATGATAAATAGCCTGAAACTTTCGGCATACGGAAGAAACCTTGCATTGTGGGGGCCAGATACCAAACATTTTGATCCGGAATCTGCCACTACCAATTCAGGAAATGTTCAGGGAATAGAAGGTGGAGCGCTTCCTTCAGTTGCATCCTTTGGATTTAATCTTGGTATTCAATTCTAAAAATAAGAAAATATGAAAACATATATTAAATTTATTGCTATAGTTTTGATTGGAATATCGGCTATTGCCTGTCAGGATCTGACAGAACTAAATGTAGATCCCAATAAAGCTGCAACTGTTTCCACAGCGGCTTTGTTGACCGGATCTCAGAAAAAAATGATGGATTATGTTTATGATAACTGGTTTAGTGGACGTCAGGCTTTACCTTATGCTCAGTATTGGTGTCAAAACAAATATACTGAAGAGGACAGGTATCAGATTCGTGAATCAGTAAATAATAACTATTTCAACTATTTTTATACAGTTGCAGGAAACTATAATAATATTGAATTAATGAATACTGATCCGGTTACTAAGGTTGCAGCTCGAATTTATGGAGACAATAACAACCAGATAGCTGTTGCTAAAATATTGAAAGTGTGGTTGATGCAAATTATGGCAGATACATGGGGCTCAATACCCTATTCAGAAGCATTTAAGCTGAAAGAAGGTGTAAATTATCCTAAGTACGATGATTTAACTGAATTATACCCAGCTTTAATTACCGAATTAAATACTGCCATTGCATTAATTAATCCGGATACAATTGCATTTAAATCAGGTGACGTTATTTATAATGGAGATGCAGCTAAATGGAAGATGTTCGCAAACAGCTTAAAATGCAGGTTTGCAATTCGACTTTCAAAAGTAGATTCAAATTGGAAAACTTATATTTCTCAAGCTATTGCTTCAGGAGTATTTACATCAAATGCAGATGAAGCAATGTTTAAATACATTAATACTTCTCCAAATGAATGTTACTTTTATAGAGGTTTCATAACAGATGCCCGTAATGATTTTTCAATAACAAAACCTTTTACAGATTTATTGAAAGGGCAAAGAGACACATTGAATAACAAGCAACATCCCTGGGAGGGTGTGATTGATCCTCGTTTAGCAATTTATACTTCTTCAAAAGCAGGAAAGTATTTAGGACTGCCTTATGGACTTACAAGTGCTCAGATGGATGCTCCAATATTTGCTGCATCTCCAAATTGGGTTACAGCACCTCCTGTCACGTTGAATAAAGACTTTTCTGTGCCTTTGATGACTTATGCTGAACTTTGTTTCATTATGTCGGAATATAATAATTTTGACAAAACATGGTATGAAAATGGAATTAGAGCCTCTTTAGTACATTGGAGTGACCTGAATAAAGCACCGCTTTCTGAAGCAACAATAACTGCCTATATTTCATCTGTGAATTCAGTTGTAAATGCAGAAACTGTTGCAACCCAAAAATACATTCATTTGTATATGCAGGGAACAGAAGGTTGGTCTGAGTACAGAAGAACAGGTTATCCTAATACATTGTTGAAACCGGGTGAAAACTCATATTTTAAAGCAGCTGTTCCTGCAACAGAAACTAAAGAAGCTATACCGGCTACCACTTTCAAATTTACAGTGATATCCGATACAAAAAGCGATTTACCAGCCAGAGTAAAATATCCGACTAACGAAAGTACGTTGAACCCGGCCGGATTTAAATCAGCAGTGGCTAAATTGACTGATGCCACCAACAACTATTATTCAAAACTATATTGGGATGTTCGAACGGTTGCCGTTCCTCACCCTGCTAATAAATAATAGAGCACAATAAAATAAATTTAAAAAAGGTATCTGAGGCAACTCAGGTGCCTTTTTTTTGTTGGTAATAGCACGTTTTCAAATAAAACGGATATTATAGTATGCGACTTCTGGTCGGAGGAACTTTTTGATGTTTATTAATCTAATAATATTAACTCTAGATTTCAAATTCATTTTAAATATTAGAAAGGATATTTTGCAAAATAAAAAAATATTTTACTACAAATAGATTATCAGAATTTGTTTCTAAATGTAAGTTGTAGGATTAAAACAGGTGCATAATGATGAATAAATTCAATAAAAGATGTAATTATGCATCAAATATGACCGAAATTATGTGTAAAATGCCAATCCAAGTGTTAAATGTGAGTATAAGCAAAAAAAAGTATCAATACAGACGTTATAATTGTAGTATAATGACAAATATTAAAAACGTTTAAACATTTAACTATACAATTGTGTTATAATGCAGAATATCAATTTTATGCGATAATGTTAAATTGTATAAATAGGGTTAATTTCAGGTTTATTTACTTTCTTAATTTTACTTCACCTTCAATCTGACACAAAAAATATGCATAAAATTTCTATTTATCATCAAAAACACTTGTTTTCTAAATATAAATATTTTATTTTTGCAACGTAAATGTATCAAATAAAAGAATAAAACGCAAATTAAAGAAGATTAATAAACAAAATGTTAAATTTATGAGAAAACTAACGTTCTTATTGGCTTGCCTTTTTTTGGTAGGCGTAGGTTTGGTTAATGCTCAATCAAAATCTATTACGGGAAATGTATTTTCCGCAGATGATGGGCAACCTGTTATTGGTGCAACTGTCATGGTAAAGGGTACTACTATTGGTACAATTACCGACACGGATGGTAAGTTTAAAATTAACGTGCCGGCAAATGCAAAAAATCTGTTGATTTCATTTGTTGGAATGAAAACAGTTGAAGTTGAAGCTGCGAACAATATGACCATACGTATGGAAGCAGATGCCCGTCAAATGGATGAAGTGGTTGTTGTTGCTACCGCGTTTGGAATTAAAAAGCAAAAAAATGAAATTGGTTATGCTGCTACTACTATAACCAATAAATTTATTACACAGGCCAATTCAGCGAACGTTCAGCAGGCATTAAATGGAAAAGTCTCTGGTGTAAACGTGACAACTACTAATACGGGAGTGTTTGAAAATGCCAAAATTAACATTCGAGGAATAAGATCACTAACAGGTAATAATCAACCAATGCTTGTTGTAGATGGATCACCCGTGAATTTAGGCTATCTGTCATCAATACCACCGGATGATATCGAGGATATGACCGTATTAAAGAGTGCAGCATCAGCTGCTGTTTATGGTCCGGATGCTGTAAATGGTGTAATCATGATTACAACAAAAAAAGGGAGTGGCTCCGATAAACTTAAAGTGACTTTAAGTTCTTCATTACAAGTAACAAATGTTGCATTTTTCCCGAAATATCAAAAGGAATTCGGGCCGGGAGCAGGAGAAATTGTTGATGCATATGGCAACTATGGTTACGTTTCGTATGAGAACCAGCAGTTTGGGCCTCGTTTCGATGGTACAATAAAACAAATAGGGCCGGTTTTGGAAGATGGAACTTTTCAGACAGGACCCTATACGAATGCACATTATAGTGATAAAGTAAAATTTTGGAATTCAGGATCTACTTTCCAGAATAGTATTTCATTGTCAGGAAAAGATTTCTTTTTCAGCCTTTCGAATGCCGATATTAAAGGTGTAATGCCGGATGATAAAAATCAAAGAACGGCCCTGCGTTTTAATTCAGGAAAAACTTATGGCAAGTTTTCCATAAATTATAATATCGATTATACACATCAGGATTGGGATGTTGTTAATGAATCCGCCTTACCATCTTTATTTGCTTCCAGTTCTTCTTACAATGGAAGTGTATTTTTTGCGGTTATGCAGACAGCAAGCAATGTTCCGTTGCTTCAATATAAAGATTGGAAAAACAATAAATTTGCCCAATATTCAAATTATGAAAATGACTTTGGATTAAATCCATACTGGATCATTGGAAACTTACGTCAGAAGGGAACACAACATGATTTAATCGGAAACGTAAATGCAACGTATAAATTTGCAAATTGGTTACAATTGGATGCGAAATTAAGTAGTAACATGAGTTTTCAATCATGGAAGAATTCAACAGCACCAATTGTTGTAACGGATTACGCTCAGGCAAATCGTAATGCAACCCAATTTACTCCTACACTTGGAAAAGTACTGGATGGGATGTATCAGTATTCCAGAGTCAATTTAGATTATTTCTTAAGTGGAGAGGCCAATCTAAGTGATGAGTTTGGAGTCAAGTATCTTGCCGGAGGAACTATTCGTCAGAATGAAGCTAAAGATATGGAGACCGGTGGAAATAATTTAGTTGTTCCGTATCTATATAATATTTCTGTTCGAAGTGGTGATGCCACAGTAACGTCCACATCAAATAATAATTTTGTTCAGACTGCAAATGCTAATATTTCTTCCAGATCAATGGGAGCATATGTTACTCTTGGATTAAATTATAAAAAATGGGCTTTTTTGGAATTAACAGGCCGTAATGACTGGGATAGTCGGTTAATTGCTTCAAACCGTTCATTCTTTTATCCTGGAGCGAATGCTTCTTTAGTATTGTCGGATGCTATTCCATCTATAAAAAATGAGATGGATGGACTTTCTTTCTTAAAGCTACGTGGGTCAGTAACAAAATCAGGTAATGTTAATATTAACCCTTATGCGTTGAATGCAACATATTCACCATCAAGCGGTTTCCCTTATGGAAGTAATGCCGGATTTACAGCAAATGGAACAATTCCAAATAAAGATTTAAAACCTGAATTTGTTACCACCACTGAGGCTGGCTTTGAAATAGGCTTATTTGACAATCGGGTTAGTTTTGAATCAACCTATTTTTTGCAAAATTGCACCAATCAAATTTTAGCAGTTTCTCAGTCAGACGCAACCGGTTATCCTTTTGCACTTGCAAATGCAGCGGACTTTAATAATTATGGAGTCGAAATGGACTTAAACCTGAATCCGTTGATTAAAATCGGCAGAGGTAGGATAAGTTTGAAATTAAATGCAACGTATAATAATAATAAAGTTACTAAGACGCTGAATAATACAACTGTTGTTATTGGTGGCACTGATAATTTTGCAGCCAGTGGGTTGCAACAATCCGGTTCAAGTCCAACAGTAAGTAATGTGGCTATAGTAGGTCAACCGGCATTTATGTTCCAAATGACAGACTATGCAAGAGATCCTCAGGGACATGTCATAGTGGATAAAGTATCAGGATATCCAAGTGAATCATCTGCTACTGTGACTCTTGGAAGAACTTTACCATTGTGGGTGCTTGGTTTTACACCAACTTATACAATTGATAACTTCTCAGTTTCGATGACCTGGGATTACAAAGGTGGGCATTATTTCTATGCAGGAATGGGAAGTGATCAGGACTTTGCCGGGATTTCAGCAAGAAGCGCAGAATATGGTCGTAACAGGTTTGTATTCCCAAACTCGGTATATGACAGTGGCAAAAAAAATACCGATGGTTCAGTTATTTATACCCCGAATACCAATATTTTAGTAAAAGATGGGAATTCAGGTTTCTGGACAGGTGGACCAACAAATGCTCAAATAGCAACAAACTATTTTGCCAGCGCTGCTGCCTGGAGACTTCGTGAAGTAAACATTACCTATACTTTACCTGCTAAATTAATTCATCAGGTGAAAGGGTTGGAAAGAGTTACCGTTAGTGCTGTTGGAAAGAATTTATTGTTATTTGTTCCGAAATCCAACCAATGGGGAGATCCAGAGTTTAATTATTCTTCCACAGGAAATACTTCCGGTATAAGCAGTTCATTTCAAACTCCAGCTTCCAGATACTTTGGCGGAACTTTGACTGTTCAATTTTAATAATAATAAAATTTATAAAATATGAAATCAATATATAAAAGTTCACTATTTATCGCAGCTTTTTTTACAGTAATGTCATTTGCAGGCTGTGACAAATACTTAGACGTAAATACGGATCCAAACCGGGCAACAGACAATAATATTACTGCTGATTTGATTTTTCCGAATGCAGCAGTTGAAGTTGGATCATTGCAGGCTAATGCATATTGGTCAGCTACAACCTCTAATTTCGCATCCAATAACTTTGTTTCCCTAAACCGTTGGATGGGATATTGGGGATGGCCGGGAGATTATTCGATTGATCAGGAAGAAACCAGCTATAATATTAACTTCTCCACAAGTGATCAAATTTGGACTCGTTATTATAATACCCTGTTCGATTTACGCCTGGTTGAAACGAAAGCAATAGCCAACGGTGATTCTGTATTGGCAGGTGCTTCTTTAATTTTATCAGCAAAGCTATGGCAAGAGCTTGTGGATGCATTTGGAAATATACCTTATTCTCAAGCTTTCCAGGCAGAACTTTACCAAAATCCTACCTACGATAAAGGGACTGATGTGTATGCAGCACTCCAAACTAATCTGGATAAAGCAATTGTTTTAGTGGATAAAACTGCCAAAAAAACTTTCCCTGTCACAGATATTGTCTTTGCAGGAGATGTCCAGAAATGGAAAAGATTTGCAAATACTTTGAAATTAAGATTGTTGCTTCGCCAGGCTGAAACTACATATAAAACTGCAGCACCAATCGCCGAATTGACAAAAATAGCAGCTACCGGTGGTATCTTAGCTTCCGGAGAATCCGTGAGTGTCAATCCAGGCTTTACAAATAGTGCGGGTAAACAGTCACCTTTTTATGCCACTTATGGTAAGACGGCAACAGGTGCGGATGCAAGCGCCACTGCCAGAGCCAACAACTTTTTTACGACTCTTTTAAGTAAGAATGGAGATGGACGGGATTTATATTTCTTTACAACTGTTGGAGGTAATGTAATAGGGACAACTTATGGTTTGCCTCAGGGGAATCCAAACGGTTCTGTAAGTTCGCAGCCCGGACCCGGAGTTGCAAATAACGCTGCACAGGCTGCCTGGATTATACCATCATTTGAAAGCGGATTTTTTCATGCTGAAGCGATAGCGCGTGGTTGGATGTCTGATGAAACAGCTCAGGCAGCATATGAAGATGCAGTTACTCAGTCTTTTGTTTGGCTTGGTGATTCTGCAGTCCATGCTACAACCTATCTTGCAACTTCTGATATTGCAATGTGGGCAAATGCAGGTACTACAGTACAATCACAAGTGAATTTTATTTTGACTCAGAAATATATTTCACTTTGCTCTATTGATGCTTTAGAAGCATGGTCAGATTATCGCAAGATGAATAAAGCCACAATTCCGGCAAGCGTTACGTCAAACAACGGAGATGTATATACATTACTTTCCGTGAATCCTGCACGTGGCACAAATACTATCCCTTTGCGTATGTTATACCCACAATCGGAATATACTGCAAATCCGAATACTCCGAAAGATAAAGATGTAACAAGAATATTCTGGATACCACAATATTAAAAACAAAGAAATATGAAAAAGAAAATATTATATAAACTAAGTATGCTTGCGGCACTTGCAGTGACATTCAACGGTTGTTTGAGTGACCCGCTTTATAATGATGGAACGACTCAATCGGTCAGAAATATCGGGAATGATAACTTTGTTGAGATACACCTGACATCACAAGATAATACTAATATCGTAAATCTTTCATTCGATAATAGTGATAAAGATTCAACCTATAATTTTGTTCCAATTCATTTGACCTCTGCAAACGGAGCTGTCGAAGATGTAAGTGTGACTTTTGATGTTCTGACGAGTACTACTAATGACATAATTATGGATTCCCTTGTAAATATTGAAGGGAATATTATTCCTACTTCAAAGTACTCTATAGCCAATGCAAATAACACGGTGACAATTCCAAAAGGATCTTATGATGGATTTATAAAAATAAAGATTAAACCGTCTGATTTCCTAGGTTTCAATTCTGTTCTTGGTTTTAAACTTAAAACTGTAAGTGGAACAACGTATAAACTTAGTAATTTAAGTGTCGGATATGTTACCTTTGGTATTAAAAACCAATACGACGGCAAATACAGTGCTAAAGGATATTTTATACATCCTAGCCTTGGAACTTCGACATTTAATTATACTGGAGGTTTAGCAGAATCTTTGTCAACACTAAGTGCGAATACTGTTGAAAAACTTCAGGCAGGAGATAGGGCAATTGCTGTTGATATTACTGTTACCTCTGTTACCGAGGTAGTAAATGGCAAAACCGTTTATAAAGTATCGATTAATTTACCGCCATATCCAGGTGCTAATGGACAAGTTGATATTGATCCAACCGGTAAAACAGTTAATTATTATGATCCTTCTACAAAAACATTTGAACTTTACTACTGGTATAACAATGCTGCCCATAGAATAATTCGGGAAACACTAACTTATCAGGGACCAAGATAATTTAAGTGAACTATTTGAAAATGGAACTGTTCACATTTGGACAGTTCCATTTTTTATTTTTATAATGTATTGGCGAAAATATTCGACATTACTATTCAGTCATGGGAACTACCTTTATTTTATTCATAACCATTTATAATATAAACGTTGGTTTATAAAATACCAGAAAGCTATAATCCAAAGTCGTAATAATTCAAACGGAAATTATAATTTGAATTAACCGATACCCAGATTTATTTCTTATAAGAAATTTCATATTCTTTACGAGTTTTGGTGCAAAGCAGACATCTTCACCACCTGCAAAAAATGAATATTACTCATTGTAAAAGGTGAATTGAATTAATAAGTAAAATACTAAGTAATCAGATATGAAAAAGTACATTTCAAGTATTATCGTTTTATCTTTTTTATTATTCTCTCAAATGTTATTAGGACAGGTGCCTTATCCAGTGACCCAGACTCCTAATCCTTTTCCTACAGATTATAATATGGACAAAAAGTATAGTGTGGAAAAGACGGAAGATTATAAAGATATAGAAGGAACTCCATATTTAAACAAAGAATTCCAGTCGGGTTTATTTTATTTAAAAGATAGTAAAACAATTAAGTTACCAATTCGCTATAATATTTATCGTGATGAAATGGAATATCAAATAGATGGAGTAAGTTATGTGGTGGGAAGTCCGGAAATATTGGAAAAGGTTTTAGTTGGAAGTTCTGAGTTTATGTATTTTCCCAAAATATCTAAGGGTGGATATTTTGAAGTATTTGAATCGGGCAAATGTACTTTAATTCAAAAAAAAATAGTGGAATATAAGCCTTCAGAAGGCTCAAAGCCAATAATAGGCCTTTTGCCTGCAAAGTTTGTAAGAAAAGCAGATGTTTTTTATTTGGTAATTAATCAAACTCAAACATTCAAAATTTCGAATATCGGTTCAGTAATTAAAGCTTTACCAGATCAGAATATTAAAATTAAGAGTTTTATCAAACTTGAAAAAATTAAAAATATTAAGAAGGAAAATCTTATTGAAATAGTTAAGTATTATAATAGCTTATAGTAAATATTGAAGATTCTAAATGTCGTTTGTCAGATGAAATTTATGTCTTTGATCATAAATTATTTTTATTGATTTAACGATATAAAATTAGTTAATAAGAGGGAATTTCTACGGAGATTCCCTCTTATTTTTTTTTCTCTTACCGATTAAATGTGATTATTAATTGAAAATCGATTTATTCATCTATTTTCATTGAAGTGAAATTATTTAAGAAACATTTATATTTTAAACCTATGATAGAGCAAAATAATGCTTAGATAGTCTGATAAACAATTAAATTTAGTTATATTGATATTCAAGTAGTTAAATAAATTCAACTATCAGCTCAGAATCGGATATTTCATATTTATGACGTAAATTCGGTCTGTTTATGTAATAGTCAGACTGTGAATGGTATACAGTAAATAAAGAATAGTTTTTGAACTA
>Ga0302215_10003154_pt1 | contig 11158 bp, 8 predicted proteins | sample II_Fen_N3_1_FD_194580 | JGI IMG/M metagenome (GOLD analysis project Ga0302215, IMG submission 194580) | Peat permafrost microbial communities from Stordalen Mire near Abisko, Sweden - II_Fen_N3_1 | ecosystem: Environmental > Terrestrial > Soil > Wetlands > Permafrost | place: Sweden: Abisko... | reverse complement strand
TTAGCCATATTGTTATAAGAAACGAGGGGAATCTCAAATTAATTATTTCTTTTCCCAAACAGCATTATCCACTAACCATTCGTTATTAAGTTTTACTAAACTGATGGTCATTTTTTGTTGATAAGCGGCACCTAAAGTATCGGCCTGACTTTCACGTCTTTCAGTAATTACTTCAATTGTGGCTTTACCAGCTTTTTCATCATAATTTAGAACCTTGGTTGTTAGCGTGTTAGTAGTAATTCCATAATACTGACCGCTATATTTTTGAGCTCTAAGTTCAGCCACATATTTATCCGCCCAAGTTTTCATGGAATCGGTCATAAAAATTTTCAAATCACTCACATTACCATAATCCGATTGATTGGAAAAAGAACCTAAACGCTGAGTAAAAGATGAGGCTAATTTAGCAGCATCGTTAGAATTTAAAGTGTAAGGGGCTTCCTTAGAAGTGTCGTAAATCTGATAATTCCGAGGTTTATCACCTGGAGTTGAAGTTGGAGTACTTGTGTCAGAATTAGTTAAAGTATTACCGCCAGTTGTCGTCGCAATTGGACCGTCAATTGTTGGACTAGTTTTTTTAAGCAGCAATATTATAATAATTGCCAACACCAGTAAGGCAGTAGCGATAATAAGTAAACCAATTTTTTTACGATTTTCCATCATATGTTTATAATTATTTTATACCACTAGTTAGCTTGTCCACTCGCCTGCGCTTCATCAAATTGTTTTTTAGCTTCCGCAATTTCAAGTAACTGACGAGGATCAGAAGTAATAAGTTGATCTTCGGAATAAGAAGCCACAATTTTAATGGCCACGTGTTTATTGCCAGCAAAGAAAATTCCTTCACCTAAACCACATTCGAGTAATAGATATTTTTCGCCTTCAGTTAATAAAAAAGTCTTCTGCACTAAATCAATCGCGGCTGGTGATTGTTTAAGTAAAATCTGTAAAGATGAATTAGTTACAATTGCCTGACCGTAAGGTGAAGTTAAAAAATCATTTACATCCTGAGTAATAGTCGTTACTCCTAAATAATACTTACGACAACGTTTTACTAAAGCAAAAATAAATTTAGCCGAATCTTCATGTTGCATCATCCACCAAGCCTCATCAATAACTAAAACCCGTTTTTTAGTTTCCGAGCGAACAATATTCCAAATATAATTAATAATGGTGTATATCGCAATCGGACGAAGTTCATCTTCTAAGTCTCTAACTGAAAAAGAAATCATTTGATTATTCATTTCCACGTTAGTTGGATTGTTAAGTAACCCAGCAAAAGTCCCTTCAGTATATTTTTTAAGACGCAAAGCTAAATCAGCTCCACCCTCCATACCCTCCAAAACTTGCTGAAAATCACTCATCACCGGAGCTTCAATATTAGATAAATCGGAATCTGGAGTAATATCTTTTTTGGCGTAAGTTTCAAGTAGTGCCCGATCAATAATCGAATCTTCGTCGTAATTTAAATTACCCAACATCAGTCGCATTAAACCTTTTAAAGTAATAACCGCTGATCGAATAATATCTTTCGGTTTAGCTTCTCCGCCAACGGAACGAGGTAAATCAAAAGGATTAATTTTATTTTCTGAAGATAAAGAAATATTAATATAAGTACCACCAACCGCTTCTGATAAATGTTTATATTCGTATTCTGGATCAATAACAATCACATCCGAACCTAGCATCAAAGAACGTAAAACTTCTAATTTAATAGCATAACTTTTACCAGCCCCGGAAGTAGCAAAAACAACTGAGTTAGCGTTTTGCAAAGAAAAACGATCAAATAATATTAAACTATTATTATGACGATTAATACCATATAAAATTCCCCGGTCAGAAGTCAGTTCGCTGGAGATAAACGGAAAAGACGAGGCTACTGGTGATGAATTCATGTTAAAAGTAATAAACAATTCATCGTTACCAGTTGGCAGAGTGGAATTAAAACCTTGTTCCGCTTGAAAATAAACTCGTCTCGAATAAACTAAACGAGAGCCCAAAATATCTTCCACTTGATCACTCATCCGATCAAGATCTTCAACATTGTCAGCGTACAAAGTAATATACAAAGAAAATTGAAAGAACTTTTCAGTCCCTTGAGTTAAGGCGTCTCGTAAATATTCAATATCGTGTAAGGCGGTTTCTCGAAGTGGATCACGAGCTGCTCCTTTTTCCGCATCCGAAATAATTTGAGCACTAATTGAACCTACTTTATTCTGTAATTGTTTTAAAATAATGGCACTTTTAACCGGATAGAAAAACATCGAGACATCAAAAGTCAGATTTAAATTGATAATTGGAGCAAACCAACCCACACTAATATAACGAGGATAACCAATAATAAAAATCGTTCTAACATATTTATTACCCAGCAATAAATGCTTGGCTTCTGATTTTAGACTAGCTGGGGAAATTAAATCCCGGACCGACAAAACACCTCGACGGAAAGCTTTTTCCTCTTCGATAATATTTTTAGCTTCTTCGGCGCTAACATTTACTACGGGAATATCAGCATTCTGAGAGCGTCCGAGTTCTCTTATATCAGTATTTAAACCAATCTTTTTTTGATTGTCTTCTTTATTAAAATCTATCATAAATCCACTCGTAATTTATTTATATCAACTAAATTTTGATTCTTAGCAGTTTCCGGATTGTAAGTCTTGTAATAAAGTTCTATTAGTCCTTGAGTATCTAACCTTTCAACAGCGACACCCATAGATTCTAGTCCGCCTAAAACACTATCGACACGACGATTAAGCATTTCCTGATATCTTAAAAAAATCTTTTCTTTTAAAATAATCCGGGAAGCCGGTCTAACCGCATCTTTGAAAGAATCAAAAAAACCTTTATGTTTATCCGTGGCAGGATCATAAGGAACAACAACATAAAATCGTTTATTCATAATTTTACCAAGCGATGTCAGTTCTTTAATATATTCCATGTACTCACCCGTCTGAGCTTTAAGTAATTTATTAGTCTGTTCTTTTTCTTTGCCTTTAAGATACTCCAAATAATTATCAATGTTTAACTCGCGGGACTGAATAACGATTTGCAAAGTAAAACTTAAATTATTTAAAAATCTAATGTATGAATCAACGACAGCGTTCTGCTCATCTTCACTTTTTAAAGCAAAGTTAATACTAGAAACTAGCAAGACTGACCGCAAAGTTCCATCTTTCATGATAACCGTATCATCACGAATTTCAGCAATATCTAAATATTCCTGAGTCGATGCCGATATTTTATTTTTGGCTAGTTTGTTATCTGGCATAAGTTTACGCTAATTAATTATCTCTAACTGACTGTCATCATTCTCACCGCGATATTCTCCTTCGGTATCAACTACTAAAGATAATTCGGCTAATTTTGATTTCTTATAATATTCTTTAGATGACCTAGTGGAATCAAATTTTAAAGTGGGGATTCTTTCTTCATCAATAAGCGGAGCTAAACGATTATTCCAAACCCGAATACTTGGTCGACGCCAGGTTTGAATAATATTCAATAAGAAAAAATGAAAGGGGCGTCCATTTATTTTAACAAAACCTAAAATAACTGCAATTATAAAAATAATAATCGCAAAGGTTAAAAATAAAGTAAAATCAAAGATCTTATAGGAAATAGCAATAATAATAGCCGCTGCCAGTAAAATAACAAATTGCCGAGACGTTATTGGTCCAATTATTTTATCTTCAACATCAATAAATTGTGGAACGGTAAACTGTTGCATATATTAAAACATCAAACGACTATTTAAAGCCATGATAGCTTCAATTTCTTCCCAAAATAAAAAATTATTATTTTTAGATAACTGGTAATCATTGGCACATTGCTTTAAGCTTATTCCCTTAGTCAAAGACTCTTGGACCATCTTAAGATATAAAGAATTAACTAAACTATCACGCCAAGCTAAAACACCCAAAACCATTTTATCATAACCATCTTTTTCCAGTAATCTAATTTTCGATTCTACTTTAGCCGTTGCATCACTTGGTGATGATCCAAAACGTCTAAAATTAACTAAATCTAAATAACGTAGCTCCTCTAGGGGGCCCATTACTTTAGGGGCAGATTGAATATCGCTAATTACTGGTGATTTAATAATTGGATTATTTGGAGTAGCCGCTTGAGTCCGTAAAGAAGCAATTGAGGTCTGAGTTGCCTCTAATTTATTAGGTGTAATTATTTTTTTAACTTCTGGAGTGACAACTTTAGGAGTTTCTTTGTTAAATAATTTAGAAAATAAACCTGGTTTTCTAAGAGGTGGTTGAGCAATTTTTGGTTCAAGAGGTCGATTAATTTGATTATTTTGAGTAAGATTTACTGGCTTATTAATCGTTTTTGCTATCGGCATTAAAACATCATCAATCAAAGGTTTAATTGAAACCGCAGCCGCAAGCGGAACCGACGGAATTACAGGAACTAAAACTGGAATCGGTTTAACTTCAGCTTTAATAGTTTCTGGTATTTTAATAACTGGCGGTGTCACAACCACTGGGGTCACTTCTTTTTTAGCTTCCGTTAATAATTTTTCTTTAGCTTCTTCGGGTATTGGTAAATTAAAAGGAGTAACGGGTTTTTTAATTACCCCACTGGCGATAGCTGATTTAAGATCATAGGGAATGTCACGAGCTTCACCCGGTTGTTCATACAAGGCTCTAACTTTATCTAAGCCAGTTTTAATTGGCTCAACTAAAGGTAAGGCAGTTAAATTGCCCGAGAGTAAGGTCTGACCAGCGTTTATTTCATCAGCCACTTTAAATATTTTATCAATAACTTTGTAGTCCAAACCTAAACCACCCGACATAACATCTTTACTAAGAGTTAGACGAGTATCAACCCGACTTCTGATCCCTTTAAGATAAGTTGTTAAAATATTTTTTAAACGAGTGTTTAATTCTACGCCGGCAAAAACCACTCCGGACTCTTTAATAATTTTTTCCACCCCTGCTAAATGAACTGGGGCTAAGGCGGTCTTAGGAACAATCGAAGAATAATAAGCGTTATAGCCTAAATAATTAGCCACTGGAAAAAATAATCGCTCTTTAAGTTCAGCGGTTAATTTTTTAGCGGCTTCTTCACTCAAAGAAAAGTCCGATACAAAATAAATTGATAAATCAGCCAAAGAAATAATCTTGGCCATCACTTTCATAACAGTCGCAGCTAAATCTATTTTATATTTATTTTCTAATTCAGAAATAACGGCCATCGCTGCTGGCGAAGACACACTATCACGTAAATTAGGCGGTAGAGTATTAAATTTTTGTAAATAATCAAACATGGAATTACTTGCGACTAAGGCGATTAATTTCTTGATGAATCGCTTTGTATTCTAAACTAGTAGTCGGATATTTAGTTAAATTTTTCTGTAAATCAAAAATAGTTTTTTGACGTTCCGTAATAATTGGATCGTTGCTTACTACTATTTTTTCTGGTTTATTTATTGTTTCATTTCGACTAACCGGAAATATTTCCCAATTTTCTAAAATAACACCGTCCATACTTTCCGGGAAAAATACTAAATTGCGATAAAGTTTTAAAACTTTTCTAACTAATTCTTTTTCCTCTGGTTTAAGTATTTTAATGTTTGGTGACTGACTTAAATATTCAGCCAGAATCACTTCATTGAATAAATCACTACCGTATTTTTTAATAAAATCTTTTAACCAATTAGCAATTGATGGCGAAGCTGGGTGACCATCTAAAATTATTTGATGACTACTTAACTTCTCTTGGTTGTTATACAATAAAGTTTCAACTTTATCTTCTAAATCCTCATCTTCGTTAAAAGCTTGAAATAAAGCAATGTTAAAGTCTTGGAGTTTAGCAGGCTCAGCTGAAAGAGCGGGAATTATTTCACTGGTAAAAGTTTTTAAAATAAATTCTTTTTTATCCTCTTGAGACATTTGAGTGAGAGGACCAAATTTACTTTCTTCTACCACAACTTCTTCATCTTCAGCCTCGTCTTCGGAATCTAAAATTAAATCTAAAACGGGAACAAATATTTCCGATTCTAAATGACTAGCAATTTCTTCCCCTTGTTGTTTGTCCAATTTAAATTTTAAATTTAAATAATCTGGGACATCATCAATTGTCAGCTCGCCGATAGCTACTAGAATAACTACAAAACTTAAAGAAACATTATATGCATCTTCTAATTTTTTAACTATTAGACAAGTCTCAAAATCACCAACCATGTCCTGAATTTGTTCTGGTAGATTATGAAACTTTTCTAAACACTCTGATAAGTATGTTTCTTTCATATATTACTTAACTTTATTTTCTTCACTCCTTGCCATCGCTGTTAGGGGCTTCAATTTCTCACCAATAATCGCGTCATCTTTTTTAATAATATTCTTAACTCCACCAAACATCATGCGGAAGAAATTTTTAGAAGCGATGGATAAATCCAATTCCCCATTTGAATCACCTTTAGAACTTCTTAAAGGCTTATCTAGAGATTCGGTTAGTTTATCAATCGAAGCAATCATTTTTTCAGTATCAATAGATTTTTCGCTGGCGTCAGGAACAATATCTTTAACGCTATCGCGTTTACCTTCTTCGGTTTCAACTACTCTTTGAGCATTAGTTGGTGTCCATTTAGAAATTTGACTATCAATCGCTGATCTAATTTCATCGGGATTAGCTTGAGCCTGTTCCATGTTGGCAATCATTTTACCAATAATTTCATCATAACGTTTGCCGCCTGATTCAGCATCTGATTGAGGAACACGACCAATAAGTTTAGATTCTTGCAAAGCGTTAGCGCTATCATTTACTAACTCTTCATTTTTAGCCCCTGATTGATGCATGATTTCATGTTGAGTTGTGCCATATTCAGCTTGACGTCTTTCAGTGTCATTTGCCGCTTTATAAGTAACGTCGGTATTCTTTAATGATAATCCAGAAATATCACCTTTATCTAAACGTGATTTAGCAGTATTTAATTGGCTTATTTTTTGACTATTAATATCACCACCGACGGCTTGCAATCCTTTTATTTCATCGTCAATTAAACCAGACATGACTTTTGATAAATTGGATAATTGAGCTCCATCAACTTTTTGATTAGCTCCAGCGGCTTCGTCTAATTCATAATCAACACCAAGTTCTTTAGCTTTGTTATTAATTTTTTCAAAACTAGCACCCATTATATCTTTAGAAGAATTACGATCAGTTGGCAGCTTGGCAGAATTTTTAGCGAAAGTATCAAATTGAAGATTACCAGAGCCAGCCTTAACTTCCATACCATCACCAACTTTTCTATACTGAGCGGAAACTTGATCAGTAAAATTATCTGGATTATATTTAGGATCATTAGTTATTAAAGCATTCTTTAATTTTCCTAATGTAGCTGGGTTAGAAACTTCGCCCTTCTTTTCGTAAGCGGAAATTACTTTAGCTATTTCGGTAAGTTGTTTATCGTTTAACTTTCCACCAGTTGTTATTTCGCTAGACATCTTTGTAATAGCTTCATCTGATTCAGGTCCTCCATTATTTAGCTCGTCCAATCTTCTTTTCCATGTTTCACTAATACCGGCACTTGAATAAACATTCCCCTTTCCCATATTTTCTAAGGTGACATCGTTCTTTGAGGCAATTTTAACCCAATCTTGAGCTGCTTTTTTATTTTTTGTCATGTTGCCCATAGCCTTATCGGTTCTATCAAAAGCAATTGGTCCACCAGTACTATAACCTAAAACATCTTTACCATTAACAATTTTTTTATTTTTTTCATTTTTCTGGGCTCTCTTTAAAGCAGCTAACTCTTCTGGTGTTGTGTCTTTATCAATATCAAAAGAAGTCCCAGTTGCTTTTGCAGCATTCATTTTACTTCTAATTGAATCTGTATGAATTTTATCTTCAGACTGTTTACTTACTCCAGTACTATCTTTCTGCTCATAAGTTTTTACATCGGATTTAGCTTTATCGTATTTTTCTCTTGATGCGAAGCCACCGAAACCACCAGCCACTAAACCAATAGCACCGCCAATACCACCGCCAACAAAACTTCCGATAGGACCAAGAGCTGTACCAACAAGAGCTCCAGCTGAACCATAATTTACTGCCCCCCTGGAAACACGTCCAACCATTTGAGTTTTAGCATCATCAAATAAGACCTTTCCTTTCTCGGCAGATTTTTCTCCAATACCTATCTTCTTTAAATATTTTTCACGGCTAGCTACTTTTTCTTTATTTCTAGCCCCTACTAAATCACCCTTCCACTGTAAAGCAAAATCACCAACTTTTGTTCCTTTTCTTTTTCCGGTTACGATATCTTTTTCACTAGCTAAATTAGCTCCCGCGCCAATAGCACCTAGAGTAGTATTTCTAACGCCTCTACCAATTGCCTTGCCAGACACCGCTAAAGCACCAATACCAGCGGCAGTGGCGAATCCTTTACCTTTACTAAATACTTTACCCATGGCTGAGCCAGCTTCACCACCAACTTCTTGAGCGATTTTCATACCACCAAGCAACATACCAATCGCAATTACAAATTTAGCCATCGCCGCTGGTGTTCCCGCCTGAGTGCCAATACCTCCTGTTGAAGAAGTCATATCAGCATTATTAGTTGTTAGATCGGAATTATTTGAAGCAATAATCGGTGAGCTGCTATTTTGTAAAGCCGCAAAAGACAACCATAAGAAAAAGGCAATAATTGGACCAACTAATAAATTACTAGTCCATTTAGTCCACCACTGACCAGAATAGCTAGCGCCTTTACCAGGAACAGCTTGTAAGAAAAAAGCGAGTGGTGATAAAACTACTAAAATCCAAATCATCACGACTCTGACAACTAGCATACCTAACATCGCAGCAACCACCACGGTGGCAATAACGACATAAATTAAACCAAAGATGTAAGAGCTAACAATCATACCAAAGGTAACTACTGCTCCCGAATCTGAACTAACAGCAATTTTAGTAACATCAGCAATCCCTAGCATATCTAAAATATTACCAGCACCAACTGCACTAAAAGCGTTTACAAAAGTAAGCATGACGACATTAGAAACGTCGATCATTAAACCACAAATTAATTTAGAAAAATTAATCAGGACGGCAGCCATGATTAATTTAGGTAACATTTTTTTAGCACCATATTCTTCTTGCCCTAAAATAGTGGCAAAAGCAATAATCAGCAAAATAACCACAAAGAACATGTTACATAAATCACGAACCACCACCCATCCTTTAGCTACAGCCGGCGCGTTAATAAAATCACTGTAAGTGGCCACGTTCATTAGGACTCCCACCAGTAAAATTAAAATGGAAGAAATTGCTCTAATAAAAATAGCAATAATTGATCCAACAACATTACCTAAAGTGTCGCTGATACTGGCATAGACCGGTCTACCAAATAAAAAAATAGCCGTTAGAACAAACAGGAAAACAAATAAGTTCCGGCTAATAAATAATTTTTTAAAATTTATTTTTTTCATTAAATAAAAATGTTATTTAAAAAGTTTCAAAAATTCTAATAAACTGCCTTTAAGTAATTCATATAAAATACTTAAATCACCCGTTAAAGCGGAGGCTATTATAGAAATAATGGTAAATATAAATAAAACTAAAAACAAACAACCCAGATTTAAGCAGCCAATACCAGATCCTTCTACGATTCTAAGTAAAGAAGCGGCCGACTTACTTTTACCCGCTATTTTTTTAATATTATCTGGTATCCATTCTTCACCTGGTTCACGAAAAACAGTGGGGCCAAAAACTTTATTTAAAAAAACATGTATATCAATCCAAATTAGGGTTAAACCAAAACTAGTAATCAGATTCTCCCAGGCAAATTTTAAAGCTTCATCAGTCGCTTTGAGAATTGGACTAACATTTGAACTAAATACTGAGCCGTCCGCTAATTTTTCTTTAAATTCTTGTGACTCTTGTAATCTTTTTTGTTGAATACGCTCTCTTAGTGAAGACCTTTCCTCTTCACCTCTTTCTTGCATACTACCACGAGTTGCGGACCGAAATTCTCCCGCTTTTTCTGCTTCTAAAGACTCAGTATTCTGATTAATTAACTGTTCATCGATATCCATAAAACTTTAAAATATTTCACTTACATTATAACACAAACTGCGAATTACTTTAACAGTTTTTACTCTATAATTTTACTATAAAAAAAAGATATTAGCAAAATTACGATTAACAAAAAATTATTTATAAAAAAAATTTTAACCAATAATTAAAAAGTCCTTAATATTGACAAAATAAAGATTTAATATTATATTGTAACCATAAATAAATCAGTAAATTAACAATAAAAAAAGAGATAAGAAATGAAAAAATTCCAAGCAACTGGCCTCTGGAGAACGACAGTTCTTCTGGTCGCAATTTTATTATTCGCTTGTAAACCAACAAGCGATGGACCAAATGACCCCCCTGATCCAACGCTGGTAAAGCCAGTGCTATCAATAGCCAGTGCTATTAATATTACGGACACGACCGCCAAAATCACGGCCTGGGTAATTGCCAACGAAGACAATACTCAAGTTTCATTTGATTACAAAACTGGTAGCAGTGCTTGGAAAACCAACACTTTACCGACAACCTTTGCTGGCAAAGACACAATTAAAGTTAGTTTTGATTTAGCCAAATTAACGGCTAGCACAAATTATACTTTAAGAGTTCGAGCCTCTAACAAGGCCGGAGAAGTAATAAGTGGCGAAAGTCAATTTACAACCCTGGCCATAGTCGTCAGTGAAGTTGTCAAAGACTATGATGGGAATTCTTATCATCTAGTTAAAATTGGTAACCAAACCTGGTTGCGAGAAAATCTAAAAGCAACCCATTATGCTAATGGTAACGCCATCACAAATATTACTGACGGTGCTGCTTGGACAAGTACCAGAACCGGAGCCTACTGTTGGTATAATAACGATACTGCTTTAGGTAACATTTACGGGGCTTTGTACAACTGGTACGCAGCGACTGATACTCGTAAATTTATTATTGGCTATCATTTACCATCGGCCGAAGAATTTACAACTCTACAGACTTATCTGGGTGGAGAAAATTCCGCAGCCATAAAAATGACTGATGCTAGTGGAAAATATTGGGAAGGGCTTACCTATGCGCCAACTAATTCTTCTGGTTTTACCGCTTTACCAAGTGGAGCTAGAAATTTTGCTGGAGGTAGTGGTAA
>Ga0302215_10003153_pt1 | contig 11159 bp, 4 predicted proteins | sample II_Fen_N3_1_FD_194580 | JGI IMG/M metagenome (GOLD analysis project Ga0302215, IMG submission 194580) | Peat permafrost microbial communities from Stordalen Mire near Abisko, Sweden - II_Fen_N3_1 | ecosystem: Environmental > Terrestrial > Soil > Wetlands > Permafrost | place: Sweden: Abisko... | reverse complement strand
TCTCAAAATTATAACTGGCGAAAATAACTACGCTCTTGCTGCTTAATCGAATCATAGTAGATAAGCTTAATTCCGGTACTAGGTACTAGAACGAGACATTTCCCGGCGGCCGTCGCTTCGAGGCCAATGATCAGGAGATGCGGATAAATCGAAGATAGTTGCGCTTAGCCTTGGAGGCGCGATGAAATAAAAAGGATAAGGCGCGGGTTGGTGGCTTTGGTCTTGCCCACGCACGAAAACCTAAGCGAAGATAAACATGTAGAAAGCTTATTATTTCCTTGTTTGGACGAGGGTTCGACTCCCTCCAGCTCCACAAAAACCCTTTCAATTTAGAGTAAAAGCCCGCAAAATCAATGATTTTGCGGGCTTTTTATTTTAAAGTATACAAAAAGGCAGATTGTACCATTGGTTTTCCCTTCGGTAATCGGCTATTTTTATCCCTCAAAATTTCACAGACAAGCATCTTGTTTAATTAAAATACTTATTTAACTTTGCATCTATAAACCACAAGATCTATTGATTATGGCATCACAGCATCGCAAAATAAAAGCTGTACTATATCCCAATCTGTTGAAAAACAACGAAGGAAAATTTAAAGCACAAATAATATCCTATCAAACACTTAGCATCAAGGATATTTGTAAGTCACTGTGCAGCAAGCCGGGTATAGGTGCTAACCCTGACGCAATTGAATATCACGTCAGACTGTTTTTGGAAGAAATGAGTGAACTGTTATCCGACGGATATGCTATCAACACCGGATATTTTGAGGCGGCAGCTTCCATCAAAGGTTCTTTCGACTTCAAGAATGACAAGTTCGATGCTGACAGACATTCGGTTAGCTATAAATTCTCTCAGGGTGCTGTTATGAGAAAGAAAGGCTTAACGACTGAAGCTGAGATACTGCATGTCGCAACGAATAATTTCGGGATACAACATGTACTCGATAACCACTCGGGATCTGAGGACAACTTGCTGACACCTTCCAATGCACTGAAAATAAAAGGGATTAAAATAAAACTAGCCGGCATACATCCGGATGTGGGCGTCTACTTTATCAACGAAACTACCGGAGAACGGACTAAAGTCCCACCAACTGATGTGCTAACTAATCAGAACAGCCAGCTTATGGTTATGATTCCCGAATTACAGCCCGGACTTTATCGCCTGGAACTGCTTACTCAATACGCAGGCAGCACTATTCTGTTAGCCGAACCACGATGCACCACACTCGCTCCTCTCCTTCATGTTACTTAACCCGTTGGTGACACTTTGATGAGCACACATCAAAGCCTTTGATAAGTACACATCAAGATGTTTGATGAATACACATCAAAGTGATTACAGCGGAAATAGTAGACTGACGATATAACTAATGGAGAATCGGCATATACGAGGAAAGAGAATGTTGTCTATAACAGATAAATTTTAGTTTGAGTTCAGTGGAAACTATTTTGAGATATTGAAATCTAAAGACAATGTATTGTTTACAGCAACCCAAATGAAGAAATTAACCTGTATATCGTTCATTTTGAAAACCCACAAATAATGCTTAAAAAACAGATTATTCAACTACTTTCTGAGATTTCTAGTGCTAAAAACTGGTAATTCTATGTTTAGTCTGACAATAACTGGAATAAATAGAATAATTTTATAGCTAAATTTGCTGTTTCGAAAAAATGCCTCAACTCAACACAAATTTTCTACTATGAGAAAATTCTATTCAATCTGTATCCTATTAGCATTTATTTTCGTAGGAAGAGCACAAGAAATCACACAGTTCTCACATTACTCTGTTGATGATGGGTTGTCTGAGAATAATGTTATGTGTATGCTTCAAGACAGAAAGGGAATCATGTGGTTTGGCACTTACGATGGTCTGAATAAATACGATGGTTACACTTTCAGAAATTTCAAAGGAGATCATAATCAACAATACCGGTTAATCAATTATAGAATTGACCGCATAAAAGAAGACAAACAGGGCTTTATTTGGTTGCAAACCTATGATGGGCGCACTTACCGATTTGACACATCTACTGAAACATTTCTGCCTATTCCTCAGTGTGTAGATGAGTATAAAAACTACAAATCAGCATTACGAGAGATTCATATTCTGGATGATGGGTCTGTATGGTTGATAAATAAAGAAGCTGGTAATGACGATTGTTTTAAGGCACAAAACACAAAAGACAATCAGAAAGTAGTGATTACACATTTTTCGAAAGACAATGGTAATCTCTCTTCGAATCATGTTAATAAAGTTTACCTCGACAAACAATGGAACACATGGATTCTTACCTCTACCGGTATTAATCTGCTAAAAAAAGGAACCACTAAACCTATTCAACTCTTCAATGAGAATGAGGGAGGCAACATTTATTCCATCCTTGAAAATCAACATAATATATATATTGGAGGTGAGCAAGGAAAATTCCGTGTTTTTGATAGCAGAAAAGGAACGTATGATCTGATTCAAACACCATTCAACCGAAATATTATTGATATACAACAAATAAACGCCAATGAAATTGTTTTGCTAAATGACAAATCGGGCTTTTATATTTACAACATAGTTTCTAAAACATTTCAGGAATTCAAGCTACCTGCTGTTGCTGGCGAAGTTATATCCGGTTGCTACAAGGACAAACATAATAATTTGTGGATTAGTACAAAAATCCCCGGGGTCATATTTTTCGATTCAAAACTGAAGAAAGTAAATAATCTTACTGTAAACACGCTCGAAGACTATTCTACTATCACTACACCAGAGTTAAACGTAATTGAGGATAGATTCAACAATACCTGGGTTTGGACAAAAACCTGTGGCCTTTTTAGATATAACCAGAGCTTGAATATTCTGGAACCATTTTATAACGACCCCAGGTCGAAAGAACGAAAATTTTCCAATCTCCTTCACACTGCTCTTTCAGATATTCAGGGGAATTTATGGTTAAGCACTTATTCGCAGGGTATAGATAAAATTGTTTTCAGAGAATCACAATTCAAATTCACAAAACCGTTTGATATTCCGATCTATTCAATCAAAAATGAAATCAGATCTATCTTTCAGGACAGTAGAAAATGGATATGGGCAGGCTCCCGAAAAGGATTTGTTTACCTTTATGATGATCATGGAAAGTTCAGAGGATTATTAGGTTTTGACGGTAAAATAAACGGTAGTAAACCAATCAACACTCCTGTTTACAACATAATGGAAGATCATAACGGAACCATCTGGCTCGCTTCAAAAGGGCTGGGGCTTTTCAAAGTCAACCGAAAAACAGATGATTCGTTTACTGTCATTAATTACCAATACAACCCACAAGACATCTATAGTTTAAGCTCAAATGCTGTGTATACAGTGTATGAAGACCATTTTAATCAGATATGGGCAGGTACTTTTGGTGGTGGAATTAACCTGTTGGATAACAGCACAGGAGTAACCCGGTTTATCAGTAATAGAAACAAACTCAAAAACTATCCAATTAATGAGTGTTTTAAGGTTCGGTATATTACCGGAGATAAACAAGGATATATCTTTGTGGGTACCACTGAAGGATTGCTCGTATTTAAAAACAACAAGAAACCAGAAGAAATTAATTTTAAAAGATATACTCATGATCCGTTAGACAAACATTCCTTATCGGGTAATGATGTACAATACATTTTACCATCGCAAAGAGGAAATCTCTATTTGGCACTGTTTGGTGGAGGATTGAATATACTTAAAGGTGGCTATAGCATCGTTGAGCAAGAGCCTCGTTTTGAAGTATTTAGAAAAAATGACGGCACATTTTCGAATGTAATTTATACGCTAAAGGAGGATGGCAAAGGCTGTGTATGGATGTCGACTCAAACTAAAATTGTAAGATATAATCCTGTTGATTCTAAGTTTGACATTTATAAGCCCATTGCTGCCAATAGTTATTTCTTTATCGAGGCTGCTGCATGTAAAACACAACAAGGCGAAATATTATATGGAACTTCGGATGGGTTTATTTCATTTAATCCATTCAACATCAGCAAAAGTGTATTTGTGCCCAAAATTTGTTTAACTCAACTACAGATATTCAACAAACCGGTTCAGGTGGGAGAAGAAGGTTCCCCTTTAAAAATGTCGATTGATGATACAGAGCAGTTAATACTCAATCACAAACAGAATATTTTTTCAATAGAATTTGCAGCCCTAGATTACGTAAATCCGCAAGGCATACAATACGCTTACAGACTGGAAGGGTTGGAGTCGGACTGGAATTATGTAGGTAATCAGCAAATTGCCACTTATACCAACCTGCCTAAAGGAAAGTATATTTTCCATGTGAAATCGACCAACTCAGATGGAGAATGGACTGATAATGAGAAGACTATTGTAATAATAAAACAACCATCATTCTGGGAATCGGCATGGGGAATTTTGTTCTATATTGTTTTATTTGTCTTATTGTTAGTTTTAACGACATACATTCTGTTCACAATTTATCGTTTACGTAACGAAGTGACAGTGGAGCATCGAATAACAAACATGAAACTCCGCTTCTTTACCGATATTTCGCATGAGTTGCGCACCCCTCTGACATTAATTGCATCACCGGTAGAGAATCTTTTAAACAAAGAAACTCTTTCGGCTAACGCAAAAGAACAGCTACAAATTGTACAAAGGAATACAGACAGAATGCTACGTTTAATTAATCAGATTCTTGATTTCAGAAAAATCCAAAACAAGAAAATGAATTTGATTATTGAAGTAATTGATGTTGAGAAATTTATTGGCAATATCTGCCTGAACTTCAAAAAACTGGCCGAAGATAAATATATTGAACTTAAAATCATAAACAGAACTGAGAATGCACAGCTTTGGATTGACAAAGACAAATTTGAAAAGATAGTTTATAACTTATTGTCCAATGCCTTTAAATTCAGTCAGTCAAAAAATACAATTGAAATCATTATAACCGAAGATAGTAGTTCTATTATTATCACAATCAAGGACCAGGGTATTGGTATTAGTAAAGATAAGCTGAAACTTCTTTTCGAACGCTTTGAGAGTTTTGCTTCAACTAATACTCCATTTCAAGCAAGTACGGGCATTGGCTTGTCATTGACCAAAGAGTTAGTGGAGTTGCATCATGCTAAAATAGAAGTTGAAAGTGAATCAGGCAAGGGGTCGGCTTTTCGACTTATCTTTAATAAGGGATTTGAGCATTACGGTGAAAAGGATGATTTTATGCTTCAGGATATAAATCAGACGAATGAAGCTACAGAAGCTGTAACTAAACATGTAGCCGAAGATATTGAACCAGAGCTTAATGAATACCCTTTAAATAATGAACTGCTTAAAATTCTTGTTGTAGAAGATAATAAAGAGTTACGAACATTTCTAAAATCGGTATTAAGTACTAATTACGATGTTTTTGAAGCCGAAAATGGAAATCAAGCCTTAGAAATTGCATTGACTTATTCGCCCGATATAATTATTTCAGACATAATGATGCCCGATATGAATGGGTTGGAACTAGCCAAAGCTATTAAGAATGACATAAATATTAGTCATATACCAATGATACTTCTGACAGCCAAAACTGATATGGAAAGTAAACTGGAAGCGCTTGAATATGGTGTAGACGATTATATTACAAAACCCTTTAGTTCTACTTATTTGGAAGCAAGGGTTGAAAATTTGCTAAAACTCAGAAAACAATTGCAGACTTATTTCCGATCGTCTCTAACCAGTGGTGTTATTTCAATGTCAAAACCGAATGTAACCAGACAGGATGACATTTTTATCCAGAAAACAATGAAGTTTGTTGAAGACAATTTTGCGAATCCGGATATGAATATAGATGATATTGCTGTAAATTCAGGATTGAGCAGGTCTTCATTCTTCAAAAAACTGAAAAACATCACAGGCTTGGCTCCGGTTGATTTTATCAAAGAGTTTCGAGTACAAAGAGCGATGCAGTTGCTTGAAGCCGGCGAAACAAATATAAGCCAGATAGCTTACATGGTAGGAATGGATGATCCACGCTATTTCAGCAAATGTTTCAAACAAAAATACGGAATGAACCCCAGAGAATACAAGCTCAGGAAGAGTAAATAGATATTCAGTTTTACACCTATAAATTTCGAACGCCAATAGTTTCTATTGGCGTTTTTTTGTTTCTGCCAGAATTCTCCCCAACAATTAAAAAGTTCAATGGACCGAAATAGACAATCCGGATCCAACTATCAATCAACATACTGACAATAAATAAATTATAACAATACACAGCTATGTACCTTTAGCTATTTTCCCAGATTACACACCTACATTTACCTGAAATTGCACATACCTTATGATTATTATAGATTTCTTTGTAGTGTAAAAAAATCTAGATAAACGGAGTAAAATCATTAATGATCTGTACCTAAAAAAAGGTTTTTTATACAATTAATCATTAATTTATTATCATGAAAAAACAGTCTTTATTTATTTACCTATTCTTTTTAGGTGTGATTCTGTTAACTTCCTGTAGTCCGGAAGTTGATAATTATCCTTCAGTAACAGGGAAAGTAGATCCATCTTCAATTGAGAAGGCAAATCTGGTAGGTTACTTCCCTTTCGAATCATCAGCTTACAGCACCATCAGAAGTTATGGAATTGATTCCTCAAAAGTTACTCTAGGAGCTAACTCTTCATTCGTACTCGGTCAGCGCGGTTATAGCTTTCTGGGTGACACAACCAAGTCTTACATTCAATACAAATTATTGGCAAGCAGCGTATTCCAAAACTTAAAGGAGTTCACCATTAGCAGTTGGGTTAAAATTCCTGAAGCAGCTGATAGCCGGATAGCTCAAATCATTATGATTAATGGTGGGGATACGATTTCAGGTACAGGAAGTATCTCTATTTCTGTAGATCAATCATACCTGAAAGGCACTGTATTTAGCGACTCCATAAAAATTCAATCGCATGAGCTTAAAGTTGATCGTAGTTTAATCAAAACCAACGAGTGGGCACATATAGCGTTTACGTATAATAAAACTACTTCTACTTTAGGTTTATACGCCAATGGAAACTTATTAAAAGAAGACATCTGTTATGCTAATCAGGACTCAACTCCCAATATTAAAATGGGTAATTTGAACCTATCCAGACTGAAACTAACTGGACTCTTTATTGGTGCATGGGCACAACAGGTATTGGGTACGGCTACTTCTAGCATGAGATATTTTTCCGGAAATATTGACGAAATGCGTATATGGAATATTGGTTTATCCAAAGAAGAAATAAGTAGCTTATATCAGGCCGAATTAGCACAAGCAAGAAATAAATGAGAAACATCATCAAAAATTATTTAAATAAAATACTTATGAAAAAAACTCTCTGCTCATTGCTGCTAACACTTATTTGTGTTTGCTCAGCGTATGCACAGACTACCGTTACAGGGGTAGTAAAAGACGCATCTGGTGAAACCTTACCCGGTGCTTCTATTCTGATTAAAGGTACATCGAGGGGAACAAGTACTGACGTAAATGGTAAATTTAGTTTGGTAGTTGCAAATCCAAAGACAGATATATTAAAAGTATCCTATATTGGCATGAGTCCATCCGAATTCAATTTAAAAGGGCAGACCACTGATGTGGTTATTACCTTAATGCCAGGTGCAAACCAATTGGAAGAGGTAGTGCGTATTGGATATGGTAGCATGAAGAAAAAAGACCTTACAGGTGCCGTTTCTTCTATGAATAGCGAAGTGATAAAAGATTTACCTATCTCGTCGGCAATGGAAGCTATGACTGGTCGAATGGCTGGGGTATATGTGCAAACAACTGAAGGATCACCTGATGCAACGATTAACATACGAGTACGTGGCGGTGGTTCTATTACACAGGACAATTCTCCATTGTTTATTGTTGATGGTTTCAAAGTGCCAAGTATTGCCAATATTGCTCCACGTGATATTCAATCCATCGACGTGCTTAAAGATGCTTCATCAACTGCCATTTATGGTTCAGAAGGTGCAAATGGAGTTGTTATTGTAACTACAAAAAGTGGTCAGAAAGGCAAAATTTCAGTTAGCTTGAATTCTTTCTTCGGATATAAACTAGCTTATAATCTCCCAAAATCTCTTTCTCCTTATGAGTATGTATATTATCAGAAGGAACTTGATTCGGGTGATAATTCCACTTGGAATACCATGTATGGTTCATGGGGCGATGTCGACATTTATAAATCGAAAAGCGGTGATGACTGGACAAACAAACTATTTAACAATGTGACGACTCAACAAAACCACAATTTAAGTGTAAGTGGTGGAGGTGAAAACCTTAGGTTCAATCTTAGTTTAACACACGATGACCAAGGATACATTATGGAGAATTCAGGTTACAAAAGAGATAATCTGGTGTTTAAAGTGAATGGAAATATCAGCAAAAATCTAACTTTTGATTTTACAAACCGACTCGCAAATACAGTTATTACAGGACCAAGTGTATCTGGAGGAAGTTTATTGAAAAGTTGTGTGATGTATCCATCGGTGAAGAGTTTACAGGTATTTTCAACAGAATTAATTAATGGTCAGGATGATGTTTCACTTGAGCAAATTGGTTCTCTTATAAACCCAGTTGCCAACATTGTTAACGATTACAAGAAACAGAATCAATTTGAAAACACTTATAATGCAGGTATAACCTGGAATATACTGAAGGATTTAAGCTATAGAACTCAAGCCAGTTACACTTTCAAACGGAACTATACAAATGAAATCTGGACAAAAAACACTGGTATATCGAGTGAGAACGGCGGTTTTCCGGTGGCTCAAAGAACAGACATCACTGGACGCAGATATAATTTTCAAAATTCATTGTCGTACAAACATAGTTTTGATAGTAACAATCGTTTAGATATGGTTGTAGGTCAGGAAATGAATAATTCAGATGAGAGTCAAATTCTGGTATTGTCAAAATACTATCCCATGGATATGACTGCAGACGATATTTTGGCTATGTGGAATTATGGAACTTCAAATCCGACCTATACCACTATATCAGAACCTGAACGTACATTTTCATACTTTGGACGAATAAATTATCAGTTGAAAGATCGCTATTTATTTACATTTACAGCTCGTGAGGATGGGAAAAATGTATTTGCACCCGGTTTACGCTGGGGGTTCTTTCCTGGTGCAGCTGCAGCTTGGAGAATTTCTGAAGAAGAGTTTCTGAAAGACAAAACGTTTATTTCAAATCTTAAGATGCGTTTAAGCTATGGTGAGGTAGGTAATGCTCGTGTCTCGTCGAATTGGCGTCAGGAATGGGCATTCGAAAGCAGCTCATCTAAGCTCTATTATCCTGACGAGACAGTTTCAAGTGCAATGAAGACCAGTACCATAATGGCTAATGACAAACTAAAGTGGGAATCTAAAGTATCCAGAAATCTTGGATTTGACTTTGGGCTATTTAACGACCGTATTAATGGTACGGTAGACTTTTATAATGAATCAACTAAAGATTTAATATTAAAAGTGCCACTTCCAGCTGCTTCAGGGTATCAATATCAATATCAAAATGTTGGACAGACATCCAATCGAGGAGCCGAAATCTCTCTAAATGGGAATATTATTTCTAAAAAAGATTTTACATTAACGGCAAATTTCAATATCGCTTTCAACAAGAACACGGTGGATAAATACCAGGGCAACACAACAGTGTCGTCAGGTTCTCCATATTCTGTTACAGGGACTACGGACTTTTTAGTTCAGGAAGGGCAACCTGTTGGTCAGATGTATGGATATGTTGTGGAGGGTGCATATACATTTGATGATTTTTACTGGAGCAAAAAAGACTCTAAATGGGTACTCTATAATGGCGTAGTAAGTGATCAGGCTCTACTTGCAACCAGTGGAAATTACTTTGGCCCGGGACACATAAAGTTAAAGGATTTGAATGGAGATGGAATCATTACTGAGGCAGATAAAACTGTAATTGGAAATGCTCAACCAAAAAACACAGGTGGATTTGGATTTAATTTAAAATGGAAAAATTTTGATTTAGGGACTTTATTTAACTGGAGTTATGGAAATGATATATACAATGTAAACAAGATTGTATTTAACACCTATTCCGGCTCTAAAAAATACAACAACTTAACAACTGCATTTGCTTTAAGTCAGAGATTCACAACTATTGACCCAACAACTGGTCATAATATCATGTATGGGACTTATGCAAATCCAGAGTTATTACAAGAATTAAATTCAAGTTCAACCATGTGGAATCCAATAATAAACTCCACTGTACCATTGTCATGGGCTGTGGAAGATGGTTCATTCCTGCGTATGAGCAGTTTAACTTTTGGATATACTATTCCGTCAAAAATTTCTAAGAAATTCTTGATTAGCAACTTTAGAGTTTATGGAACTATTTACAATGTTTTCTGCCTGACAAATTATTCTGGCCAGGATCCGGAAGTAAGTACAAAAAATTCAAATCCCCTCACTCCGGGTGTTGACTACTCGGCTTATCCAAAAGCAAGAAACTTTGTAGTTGGTGCTAATATAACATTTTAAATATAAGACTTATGAAAAGAATAAAATATTTTTTAATAGTTCTGGCAGTTTTGGCATCATCCTGTGCTGACAGCTTTTTAGACACTAAATCACCTTCTGAACAATCGACAGAGAATGTCTTTAAATCAACATTCTTTACCGAAGCTGCAATGGAAGGCTTGTACTCTTTATTAGTGGAGTCAACCATTTATGGCCAGAAGATTTCAACGAACTGGCCAACGAATTCCGATATTGAATTTGCCGGTTTGGTAACAACACCAGCAAATCTTGTTGCTGCCAGCGATGCAGGTTCTTCCAACTACTATTCAACTGCTAACAATGGAACAACTAAATGGGACAATTTATACCGACTAGTTGAAATGTCTACAACAGCTGTTGAGGGTATTCGTAGTTCACCATTATTATCCACCAAAGATAGTACTCTGATGAAAGCCTATTTAGGAGAAGCTCTCACATTGAGATCTTTGGGATACTTTGAACTGGTTAAAATTTGGGGAGATGTGCCATTTAGAAAAACATCTGCTACTATTGAAACTGCGATAGCAGCAAAAACAGACCGGGATACAATCTACAAATACATAGTAAAAGATTTGACAGAAGCACAAGCCT
>Ga0302215_10003152_pt1 | contig 11163 bp, 6 predicted proteins | sample II_Fen_N3_1_FD_194580 | JGI IMG/M metagenome (GOLD analysis project Ga0302215, IMG submission 194580) | Peat permafrost microbial communities from Stordalen Mire near Abisko, Sweden - II_Fen_N3_1 | ecosystem: Environmental > Terrestrial > Soil > Wetlands > Permafrost | place: Sweden: Abisko... | reverse complement strand
AATTGGAAAACTACAAGAATGAAAATTATTGCTGGATGATTGCGTTAAAAATGGTAGATGCTTTTCTAAATGACTTTTCTTATAGTCTGCAAGCTAAGCAAATATTAATGGAAAAATTGAGTAATTCTTATAAATTAGAATTTGGCTTTAATCAGATTAATTCAAAACAATTTAACTCCTTATATCGGGATAACAAGAGTCTCGTAGAATCAGTTTTGGGTAATAAAATTTCAGACGATAGGTTTAAAAAACTTTGTTATTTTATAAAAAAAAGGTCGGTAAATATAGAAGCTACTATTGAGAAATTAATTATTTATACTGAAAGAAACAAAAAAACTTTAATTTTAGATAATTTAATTTCAAGTTATCTGCATATGACTTTTAATAGATTATTTGTATCTAAAAATCGCACTTATGAACTAATTTTGTATGACTTTCTAAAAAGATTTTATACAAGCGAACTAGCTAAAATCAAATACCAAGATAAATAAAGGCTCAACAAATAAGCCGAGATTAATAGCATTGCTAAATTGTTACTAGCGAAAAAATAAACTACCCACGCCGCAAGCAGACGGGGTATTAATTGTTCCCATTCTCAATCTAAGAGATATTCGCCGAAAGCGGCGGGGAATTCACCCAAAAGAGATTAAACCACATAATTGTCTTATTGACGAGTGTGCTTATTTACTTATTTGCTCAATTCCTTCTTAACTCTAAAATACCATAAGTACCATAAACTTATGTGCATTATTAGCCATATGAATATAATAATAATGAAAAAATATTGACATGCAAAAAAAACGTTCATTCCCAATATATAAGCAACTCGATGCTATGGACTGTGGTCCAACCTGTCTTCGAATGATTAGTAAATATTATGGACGAAGTTATAGTTTGCAAAGCTTGAGGGAAAAAAGTTTTATTACCAGGGAAGGTGTTTCTATGTTAGGAATCAGCGATGCAGCAGAAACTATTGGTTTTAGAACTCAAGGAATTCGCATTAGTTTTAAACAGTTGGTGGAGGATGTTCCATTGCCATGCATTTTACATTGGAATCAGAATCATTTTGTTGTATGTTATGATATCAAGGAAAAGAAAGGTTTTTTTTCTAAAAATGAAGATTATGAACATTACTCTATTTCAATTGCAGATCCTATAGGAGAGCTACTAACTTACACTAAAGATGAATTTATAAGGTGTTGGTTTAGTACTAAAGCTAAAGGAGAAGATAGAGGGACGGCTTTAACTTTAAGTATAACTCCGGCTTTTTATGATCATGAGGATGAGAAAACTGAATCTAAAGCAAACTTGCGTTATTTTGCCCGTTACCTAAAACCTCATAAAAAAGAAATGATTCAACTGGCATTGGGCATGGTAGTTGGCAGTGTCTTGTCGTTAATTTTCCCCTTTCTGTCGCAAACTATGGTGGATGTGGGCATTGGAAATCATAACATAGGAATCATAACATTGATTTTGATTGCTCAGTTAGTGCTATTTATTACTCAACTTTGTCTTGATTTTATCCGTAGTTGGATTGTTTTGCATACTACCACCCGTTTAAGTATATCCCTGATATCTGATTTCTTAATTAAATTAATGAAATTGCCGTTAGGATATTTCGATACTAAGATGGTGGGTGATATTATGCAGCGTATTGGCGATCATGGTCGCATTCAATCTTTTCTAACAGGTACTTCGTTAAGCGTGCTTTTCTCTTTTGCTAATTTTATAGTTTTTGGTTTTATACTAGCCTATTTTAATCCCCTTATATTGGGAATCTTTTTGTTAGGCAATACTTTTTATGTACTCTGGGTACTTTCGTTTATGAAGTATCGCAGGGAATTGGATTTCAAACGTTTTGCTCAATCATCTGCTGACCAAAGCAATATGGTGGAACTAATAACCGGTATGCAGGAAATTAAATTGTGTAACTGCGAAAAACAAAAACGCTGGCAATGGGAGCGGATACAAGTAAAACGGTTTAAAATAAGTATTCGTGGAACGGTATTGGGGCAATATCAACAAACAGGCTCTGTATTTTTTAACCAAGCTACCAGTTTAACTATATCGTATATTGCTGCGCGCTCCGTAGTGGAAGGACAAATGACCTTGGGTATGATGATGTCTCTAAGTTATATTATTGGACAACTATCCGGTCCTATCGGTCAGTTTATCGGTTTTGCACAAGCATTACAAGATGCTAAAATCAGTTTGGAACGTTTGGGTGAAATACACAATAAGGAAGATGAAGAAGATTTAGCGGATATTAAAATGTCACACTTACCAGAGAATAAAACAATTTATATTAAAGACTTATGGTTCAGTTACGATGGCGCAGATAGGGATTATGCGCTGGAAGATATAAATATAAAAATTCCAGAAAATAAAACTACAGCTATAGTGGGTGCCAGCGGAAGTGGAAAAACGACACTCATAAAATTGTTACTTGGTTATTATCCACCAAATAAAGGAACTATTTCTGTGGATCAAATACCGTTAAAAAATATCAACTCACATATTTGGCGTCAAAAAACGGGAGTAGTGATGCAGGAAGGTTTTATTTTTTCTGATACTATTGCTGGAAATATAGCGGTAGGCGATGATTTTGTTGATAAAGGAAAACTATTAGATGCCGTGAAAATTGCGAATATCCGAGAGTACATCGATGGGTTACCGTTGGGTTATAATACCAAGATAGGAATGGAAGGAAAAGGGATAAGTCAGGGACAAAAACAACGTTTACTTATAGCGCGTACCGTCTATAAAAATCCTGATTATTTATTTTTCGACGAAGCGACTAACTCATTGGATGCCACTAACGAACGACAGATTATGGATAATCTCACTGCTTTCAATAAAAACAAGACCGTTGTGATTGTGGCTCATCGCCTGAGTACGGTGCAACACGCAGATAATATTATAGTATTAGACAAAGGAAAAGTAGTGGATCAGGGTACTCACAAAGAACTCACCGCAAAGCAAGGTGTTTATTACAGGCTAGTGAAAAATCAGTTAGAGTTGGGACAATAAGTTACACATAGAGACTAGTTATCTCCCATCGATCGTTGTTACCCCAAAGGCAACTTTAAGACATATCAAAAAAAATGGAAACTGAGAATATAACAAAAGAAACTAAAAGTCTCTCCTACGAGGAAGTTGATGGGGTGGAAGGTAAAGAAATTGAACTACGCAGCGAGGAAGTGCAAGAAGTACTAGGAAGCGTACCCATCTGGATATTGCGTAGGGGGATTACGTTGTTGGCTTGCATTGTAGTGATGCTGATTGTAGGTAGTTGGCTATTTAGGTATCCTGAAATCATCTCCGCACCGTTAGTATTAACCACCGCCACCCCCCCAGCCGGCATTGTAGCCAAAACTAGTGGAAAGATAGCCACACTACTAATTAAAGACCAGCAAGCTGTAAAACAAGGTGATTGTCTGGCTTTGCTCGAAAATCCGGCAGGATATAGCGATATACTTTTCATAAAATCAGAACTGAATAAGATTTTGGAGGCTGTGAAAATTGAACACATCTATAATTTGCCACGCAAAGAGTTAAAGTTGGGAGCTATTCAGAGCTCTTATTCCGGCTTTATAGTCAATTTGGAAAGCTATAATAAGTTTATAGAGTTGAATTATTATCCTCAAAAACTGGAATCTTCCCGAAAATTAATAGATGCGAATAAACTGCATTACCAAAGCCTCTTGAAACAAAAAGAGATTGTGACCAAACAACACGATCTGGAAGTCAGGGCTTTTGACCGCGAAGCTTATTTGCGTAAACAGAATCTGATTTCGGAAGAGGAAAGTGATAAAGCTAAAGGTACTTTACTCCAAAGCGATATTAATATGCAAAATATGTATTCCTCATTGGAAAATATGCAAATTCAGATTTCTCAAATGGAGGATAATCTGGTGGATGTTCAACAACAATATATAGAAAAGAAAAACAGTATGTTGACTGGATTAAAGACTACCATTAATCAACTGGAAAATGAGATTCATTCATGGGAAATGACTTATGTACTGACAAGCCCTATTGCAGGTAAAGTGACTTTTACAAATTACTGGGCAGCTAATCAAAATGTGATTGGTGGAGATATTGTTTTTACCATAATTCCGAAAATACATACGGAACTTATCGGGAAAGCACAATTACCTATTGCTCGTTCGGGGAAAGTAAAAATCGGACAATCTGTAAATGTCCACTTTAATAACTTTCCGGATAATGAGTTCGGCATGGTCATAGGAAAAGTGAAACGAATATCATTGATACCTACAAAAGACGGCAACTATGTGATGGAAGTTAGTTTTCCTAAAGGATTAACTACTTCCTATGGTAGGAAGTTACCATTATCACAAGAAATGACCGCAAATGCTGACATAATTACTGATGACTTGAGGCTAATAGAACAATTTTTACAACCGATAAAAAAGATATTCAAAAATAATCTAACATCAAACAAGTAAAAGAGATGATAAGGGATATTGATTTGATTGTTGTCGGAACCGGTTTGTCCGGCTGCGTCATTGCAGAACAAGCTGCAAACAAATTCGGGTGGAAAGTGCTAATGACAGAACGCCGAAACCACATTGCTGGAAACTGCTTTGATAAATGCATGGAAAATGGTGTATTGGTTCATCAATATGGTCCACATTATTTCAGGACCAACAACCCTGCATTGATTGATTATTTATCGCAATTTACATCTTGGATAGCCGGGAATTATATTGTCAAGAGTTCGTTTCAAGGTCAACTATTCCCATTTCCCATTAATATCAATACACTGGAACAATTTTTTCATCAATCATTAAATCCTGATTCTGCTCAAAACTTATTGGAAAAAGAAAGAAAAGATTTTTCTCAACCTACAAATTCGGAAGAATTTGTTTTATCGCGTGTTGGTTGCAGTCTTTATGAGGCTTTTTATTTAAATTATACTCTGAAGCAGTGGGGCAAGCATCCTCGTGAACTGGATGCTTCAGTGTGTGGTCGCATCCCAGTACGTTTTAACAGGGATAATCGCTATGTAGATCATAAGTTTCAGTTGATGCCTGCACAAGGTTATACATCAATGATACAAAAAATGATTGATCATCCCAACATTCATGTTCTATTAAATACCGATTTCAAGGATATAAATATAAGTGAAATACCATGCGTGGTTTATACCGGACCAATTGACGAATATTTTAATTATTGCTATGGAGTTTTACCTTGGCGTAGTTTGAAATTTGAATACAAAAATATTGAACAAGAATTTGTCCAACCTTGTGTACAGATTAATTATCCTAACGAGCACGATTATACACGTTCGGTAGAAATAAAACATGTGACCGGACAAAAACATCCTAACACTACCATTGTCTATGAATATCCCAGCAACGAAGGAGAACCATATTACCCGATACCGGCAACAGAAAACCGGATGCTTTATGAAAAATATAAGGAACTCGCTGAGATTGAAACCAAGGGAAAAAACGTTTTTTTTACAGGTCGGCTTGCCGAATATGCCTACCTGAATATGGATGAAGTTATAGAAAGAGCATTCAATATTTTTGAGAGGATAAAAATGGAAGTCAAATCTACGTTATAAGAGAAAAACAGTGAACCAAGCCATATTACTATTAAGCAATAAGTCATCTGAATTTGTTGTTAGTAACTTTAAAAAGATTTCTGAGTCAGTTCAGAATTACGATGATACTGTATTTGTATATCATCAAAATGATAATTATATCCCCGATAACATAAAGAGTTTAAATCATTATGTGTTTACAAACAATATATTCGATGAACTGGATTATATTCCGCTAGAAAAATACTCTTTACTTCCCGGCTGCGATCATTTCCCGTTATTTAAATTTTATTTGGAACATCCTAATTATGATTATTATTGGCATATCGAGGATGATGTTCGTTTTCAAGGAGACTGGAAATATCTTTTTGATTCATTTTCGGATTGTAATGCAGATTTCATAGCATGTAATATTCAGACTAATCATGAAAATCCAGATTGGTATTGGTGGTTTTCCTTAAAATATCAAGGCGAAACAGTCTCAAATGAAATTAAAGTTAGATCGTTCAATGCCGTTCGTCGGATTTCAAACAGGGCATTAGCCTTTCTACATAAATCTATGTTAGAAGGTTGGAGTGGTCATCATGAAGTACTTATGGCGACTTTACTACACAATAACGGGTTTAAAATGTCTGATTTTGGAGGAGAAGGCAGTTTTGTTCCTAAAGGACAGGAGAATAGGTTTTATACAGTAGAATCTATGTCACATCTTCCCATCGAAATGGGTTTTGTTGAAAATCGGATTTATCATCCCATTAAAGAAAAAAAAGAAATTGATTTAGATAAACTGAAAAAATACTGCGTTATCTCTGCTGTTGGTAAAAGTAGTTTACATCGGGAATGGATAAAAGAAAACTCTGATTTTGATTTGCACCTGATTGTTTATGACGATTCCTACAATAAATTCTATAACGACACCGATTTTATCAGTTATCAGAGAGGCTATAAATTCAAATTAGTTTATGATTATCTGATAAAAAATCCTGTATATCTGGAAAAATACGAGTATTTCTTTGTTCCCGATGATGATATCCGGATGGATGCAGCCAATATATATAAACTTTTCTGTGTCATGCAGGAACAAGAATTAGAAATTGCTCAGCCTGCATTATCAGATTCATATTACAGCTACGAACATATAATGAAGCAAAAGGGTGTATTGATGCGATATACTAATTTTGTAGAAATGATGATCCCCTGCTTTAGCCGCAATGCACTGAAAAAAACACTTTTTACCTTTGATGAAAATATAAGTGGCTGGGGTATAGATTTTCATTGGAGTAAGTTAATCGGCTTTACCGGAAAAGAGATGGCGGTAATCGATGATCTACATTGTGTACATACACGGCCTGTACAGTCGTGTAGCGAACGGAATGTAAATGAACTAGATCACTATACGCAGAAATATAATTTATTACGCGAAATAAAAGAATATGGGCAAATAAATATCACTAATATAAAAAAAACAGAAGATTGGATTCCATTAGTTGTTAGCTCTCATTTACAAATAAGAATCAAAGAAAAGCTTGATGTAATTTCGAGGGTATTGTTATCATCTCTTAATGAAACAGAGTCGGTGGGACTTGCTGAAGGACGTATTGGTATATCGCTGTTTTTTTTTAATTACTATCGTTTGACAGGTAAGCGCAAATTCTACGATATTGCATTATCCATATTTGAGTCTATATATAACTCAATCGGTGATATTTCCAGTGATATTTCGTTGTCTGATGGATTAGCCGGAGTTTCGTGGGCTGTTGAATATCTGGCTCAAAATGGATTTATTGATGATGAAACAGACGAGATTTTAGGTGAAATCTGTGAAGTTATAGACGAGAATAATCCTCTTGACACTCTTGCTGCAAACCTGAAAGTAAGCGACAACGATGATACAAAGTCCATTACAGAAAATCCGGGTATCATCGTAACTAAAATGATAGAATATGGAATACATTATGTAGCTCGTGTTCGTAATCCTAAGCATAGCCCAGCACAGAATGCCAATCATTTGAAAGAAAAATATATCGTTTTTCAAATAATAAATTATTTGGATTTTACAAAACCGGAGTACTATTATGAAAAATACAATGTTGAAAACGGAAACGATAACCAGTTGGTTTTGAATAAATACAAAAGTCACTGCGCTATTATTTATTTTCTGAGTACATTACAAGAGCTGAATATCGGACATACTAAACTGCAACCTCTACTGAGTGAATATATCGACCATTTATATAAGGTGTTTAATAAAAAAGAAATAGATGTTATAAGTAAACTGCTATTTGCCAATGCATTGAACTTTGCAGGCAAAGTAACAGATAATAGTGTTTGGACGCAAAAAGCGTTAATAGCAGCTCAGGAAACGCTTCATACAAAACCGGCAGTGTCTTTTGATTTACAGAAGAAGGATTCCTCGCTATATATTGCGCATTTATATAATCGTATTTATCAAGTAACTTTGCTGGATGAATTCAGAGTGGCAGCTGAAAAAGGGATAGAACAAACTCTAATTCAAGGAAATGAAGATGTAAAAGAATTTCTGGAAAATAAAAAAACCGGGTTCTATAATGGTTTGGCAGGAGTAGGTATAAATTTAATTACAGCAATTGCTGATTTTGAACCATGCCGGGATGAACTTTTGTTTTTTAACTTGTCAGATTCCGTTTTAAAATAGTAAATTCATTTTTTGAATATTGTATTATCTCGTTTTTGAATAAAATAAAATTTAGTTCATGCAAATCAATTATATCATACTTGCCCATCAGAATCCCGACCAGCTTTCTCGATTGGTTCAAAGATTGAATACAGAAAATGTTTGTTTTTACATTCATATTGATTTGAAATCGGATATCGATAGCTTTAGATCAGAACTAGAACGGTATAGTCAACATGTGATATTCATTGAAAATAGAGTAAACTGTTTTTGGGGTGATGTCAGCATGGTTTCTGCAACATTAAACTGCATGCACCATATTTTAGCAGATCAAAGAGTTGGATATACAGTCTTGATAAGCGGTCAGGATTATCCGTTGAAAAGTAATGAATATATTATGAATTTTTTTAACCAACACTATGGTGTCAATTTCATTAATATGTTCTCGTTACCAACCAATAACTGGACGGATAAAGGAATGAACAGAGTAGAGAATTATAAACTAAACTTATCAGACAGAAGGGGGGATTTCCGCATAATTCCACCATTAATTGATTCACACATTTTAAAACATTTTGCAAATGCTGAATCACCACGGGTATTAGCTGTTATAGATGAAAATCTTGAAACATTGATGAAGCCAAGGACGACTTTGAGTTATATTGATCAGTTCTATGGAGGTTGCCAATGGTGGGCTTTTCCAATAGAATCAATTGAATATATATTGAATTTTCTAGTTGTCCATCCAGATTATGTAGACTTTTATAAATATTCTTTTGTCCCAGATGAATTATTTTTTCATACCATAGTTGGGAATACCCCTGAACTTTTTGAAAAAGTGCAAAAATCGGTCACTTATGTAGATTGGGAAAATGGTCCTTTCTACCCTGCTATATTTGATATGAGCTATTACGATAAGTTGATTATAAGAGATGAGTTGTTTGCCAGAAAATTTGATTGTAATTTAGATTCGACGATACTTGACAGCATTGATTATAAATTAGATTTAATACATTGAAAATTTAAATCATGAACCAAATTTAAACTACCTTTATAATGATTAGGACTTTATATAATTTTCAGGTTTGTCAGGCTTATCATAGCACCCGAACCAGTTCACTTTACAATACAATATGCTCCATAATAAAAGAGCGTAATGAGGATTATTTTTTAATATCAGATTTTGAGTCTACAGATGAAATACCTTTACTTCAGTTGACAGATGCGGATGATTATCTTTCTGCTATTGATAAAACTCTTCAGTGTTTCTTGTATCATGAGGAAAAGAACACTGATTTTGATTTCTTTTTTTATGGAGATGATGATACATTTATAAATTTCAAAAATCTGGATTCATTTATAAGTGTCCTATCACAAGATGAACTGGCAGTTTACGGAAATTTGCAACGTATGTTTAGATTCGATGAGATATTAGAGGACATCCATCTTACAGGAGGTCCCGGTATACTAATGAATAAAAAGACATTCAAAGTTATAGCTAAAACTATTCGCGAATATTATATCAAAGATAGGATATTTAGTGATGTTAGTCTGGCACTAAACATTAAAAAATATAATGAAAATGCATTGGATAAGATAAAATTATTCCCCTGTAAAAATTTTGAACAGGATCATAGATGGGCACATGAAGCCTCTCCTTTAATGTCGGAAAGATTTTATGAAGTAACAACTTATCATTTAAGATCATGGCTTAAAGACAAGAATAGTTATGAAGAAGTTTTAGATGTTTATAATAGACTATCTGTATATGACAATTGACAAAACACATGTTGGAATACAAGAATTAAAAATGATGTCTTGAATAATCACATTGAATTAGATATTTTTTTCAAATCAATTAAGTTTATATTTAGGTTCAATTACAGTTATAAATATTTTAATGAAGTACATTTCTGTTTTCATATTTTTTTGTTTTTCTATTCAGGCAAATTCTCAATTAGAAAAAAATCAAAATTTCCAATTGTTAACCCTTGAAAGAGCTATTTCCATAGCAACAGATAGTTCATTATCTGCATTCCGGGCAAAAAACCTTTATTTATCTGGTTACTGGCAGTATCGAACCTATAAAGCAGAGCGATTACCCAGTGCTTCATTGGATATGACTCCTTTCTCATACAATCATAATTTCACCAAGCGATACGACTATACAAACAATGTTGATGTGTATAAATCGCAGCAAAGCTTAAACTCGTACGCCAATTTATCCATCAAACAAAATGTTGATTTAACCGGAGGGACATTTTATATTGACACCGAACTGGGTTATTTTCGAGATTTTGGACAAACAAAATATGAACAATACAGCTCAGTGCCATTCCGCATTGGCTATTCTCAATCACTGTTTGGTTATAATAGTTTTAAATGGGAAAAGAAAATTGAACCGCTAAAATATGAAAAAGTAAAAAAGGAACTTCTTTACAATATAGAAGAGATTGCCGAGCAAACATCAGATTATTTTTTCAACCTCGCATTATATCAAACCTTATATAATCTGGCAAAACAGAATGTAGCAAACAGTGACACATTATACAAAATTGGTATGGAACGTTACAAAATTGGTACAATTTCCCAATCGGAGCTACTCACATTAAAATTAGATGTCATTAATGCCCAAAATAATATCGGGAATGCCGAGTTGAATTTAAAGAAAAGTACTTTTAATCTTGCTGCTTTTCTTCATTTTGATAACCAAATCAATTTCAATATCAACATTCCTGAAAATACGTTAAATGTAATTCTGGATTCTAGAGACGCAGTACGCTTAGCTAAAGAAAATAATCCAACATATCTGGAACAAAAAGAAAATATACTGACAGCTCAACAAAATCTGGATCAGACTATAAAGGCAAGTCGCTTCTCGGCATCCCTTTCGGCCAGCGTAGGATTTAATCAGGTCGCTACTGATTTTGTAGAT
>Ga0302215_10003149_pt1 | contig 11173 bp, 7 predicted proteins | sample II_Fen_N3_1_FD_194580 | JGI IMG/M metagenome (GOLD analysis project Ga0302215, IMG submission 194580) | Peat permafrost microbial communities from Stordalen Mire near Abisko, Sweden - II_Fen_N3_1 | ecosystem: Environmental > Terrestrial > Soil > Wetlands > Permafrost | place: Sweden: Abisko... | reverse complement strand
GATTCGTTTGGCATATTCTTTTGTCCAACGGCCATCACACTGACGGGCAACACGTATTCCTTTGATTTCACCCACCGGGGCGTTTACATTCAGGCAGGTAGCATGAGGGAGTCCATTCAGCAATGCTTCCCGGGTAATCTGCAGTATATATTTTTCGAATACAGAAAAATCAGCATCCAATGAGTGATCAACTATTGAAAAACCTATTGATAAGATTCCATTCTCACATCCTTCGAGGACAGCTCCCATGGTACCGGAATAAATCACATTAATGGCTGAATTGGAGCCGTGATTGATACCTGCCACCACTAAATCAGGCTTGCGGTCGACTATTTCGTTCAAAGCCAGTTTCACACAATCGGTCGGAGTCCCTGTACACATATAGCGAATAAGGCCTTCCTTTTCTTCTAACTTCTTAAAGCGTATAGGATGTGTTACTGTCAATGCATTCGACTGTGCCGAACGTGCACCATCAGGGGCTACTACAACAACATCACCCAGTTGTGTCATCAGACGGGTCAGGACTTCTATCCCCGGAGCATCATGACCATCATCATTGGTAATTAAAATCAACGGTTTATTCATATCTTATAAATCTTAAAATCTATTTTACAACTAAAAACGCTATTCTGCCTGTTCTGTTCAGCTCTTCTTTAATTTCCAAGTCGTTCCATAAAGGAATACTGAACTTACTATCACAAAATAGAGCAAATCGCGGGAATCTATCACTCCCCGGCTCATTGATTTGTAATGGGCATGAATCCCAATTGAATCGAGCAGCTGGATTGACTTTCCGGAAGTAAAAAATCCTGTCAATACTTCAAAGCCGTAGTAAAGGAAAAAAGAAAGTACTACCGCCGCCACAAATGAAACAATCTGGTTGTTTGAAAGTGAAGATGAAAACGTACCGATAGCCACATAGACAGCAGCCAGGAAAAATAGCCCAATAAAAGAACCCCAGAATGCTCCTGAATCGACATTTCCAACAGGCTCAGCCAGATAAGACACAGAGAAATAGTAGATTAACACCGGAAGTAAAGCCAATGTGACAAGCACCAGTCCGGCAAAATACTTTCCCAGCACTATTTGCAGGATGCTGACGGGCTTTGTTACAAGTAATTCCCAGGTACCGGTTTGCTTTTCTTCGGCAAAAAGACGCATGGTAACGGCAGGGCAAAGGAATAAGAACATCCAGGGAGCCAGGTAAAAAAGGCCATCCACATTGGCATACCCTGCATCCAGGATATTATATTCCCCGGGGATAACCCACAGGAACAATCCGGAGAGGATTAAAAAAATGCCAATAACGATATATCCGGTTGCATTACTAAAAAAGGTACCCAATTCTTTTTTGAAAATTGTAAACATGGATTCTGTAGTTGAATTACGAATTCTATTTCTGACTTTTTACATTCAAAAGCCTTTATTTGCAATTGATTTTTGTTACATTTGTGGTGTCAAAGGTAACCAAAAAAAACGAATGGAAAAACAATAATCCCTGATGAAACTATGAAATATTTGCTTTTCCTACTCCTGTTCGTTATAGGTATAACCCAACTGCAAGCTCAAACCAGTGAACAATATAGTTTCAAAATACAAGGAATTTACGGTACCATCATTCCTCACGACCAGCATGTAAAACCACTGATTGAAAATCATGTAACCGGTACTGAAATGTCGGTTGAATTCCAGACACAGGGTGAAAAAGCCTGGCACCAATTCAATGGATTTCCTGTTATCGGACTGGGAGCAGTATGGCTCAACCTGGGAAATCCGGAGAAATTAGGGAATGCCTTTGCCCTGTACCCCTACCTCAGTTATTCCCTGCTACGCACCAAACACTTCAGCTTAAGCCTGAAGGCAGGCGTCGGAGCGAGTTACCTTACAAAAACTTTTGGAAACACAAATACGAATTCGCTAGGAGCTACTATTCCTTTCGACAGCACCAATGCTGCCATCGGTTCAGCAGTTAATGTCTACCTTTCAGGAGGTGGCAGCCTGGAAATCCCAATCAGCAAGGGATTCAGCATGACTGCAGAATATACCTGGAATCATATGTCGAACGGTAGTGCCGTAGTCCCAAATTCAGGATTGAATCTGTTAAACGGATTCATAGGGCTGAAGTACTTCCCGGAATACAGGAAGCATCATCTTCCTACCCACCAGATTCTGGAAGGAATACCCCGTAAATTGACGGTTGAAGTTATTGCTTCAGGAGGGTTCAGGCAATTATTCTATCAGGACAATAAAACTTACCCTATTGCTTCCATCGTAGTGAGTGCTTACCGCCCTCTTACAAATTATTACCGAATGGGATTGGGAATCGACCTTTTCTATGATGGAGTCTATGATGGAACATCCCTTTATAAAAGAACCTATCTCACTACAAATGAATTAAAAAACAAAATCAGGATGGGTACTTCGTGGCATCATGAAGTTCTGATTGGACGATTGACAGCAGGATTTGATTTCGGGGTATACCTGTACGACCCGCTTAAGAACAAGTCTCCTTATATTGATGCAAGCAACCTAACCTTAAACAAAGGAATCATTTACCCCTACGACATCAACACCGAAGATGGATGGTTTTATTCCCGGGCAACTCTGAAATATGCCTTGAGCAGACACATTTTCATTTCACTGGGATTGAAAACACATCTTCAAAAAGCTGAATTTGTTGAATGGGGATTGGGGTATAGGTTTTAACATCGAGCATTAAGCATTGAGCATTGAGCATTGAGTTATACAGGTTCAGTTATTATTGAATCCAGAAGGAGAGGTATTTCATCTGCATCAATCCCATTGGCTATCAGGAAAGATTTATCTTCATTGAAGGCTTCCAGAAATAATTCCCAACTGTTCATCTGTAAGTTTAAACTCTTTTGATAAAATTGAATTGCAGCACTTAAGTTGTGCTGGCACCACGACACATGACCGGCATTCAGATAATCATGGGCATTTGGCTCATTCCCAATCAACTTCTGCACATAATAATCTGCCTGTTGTATATTCCCCGAAATGAAAGAACACCAGGATAAAGCACGCCACACTTTAACATCATCACCACCAATGGCATCCAATTTAAAGTAAACAGCTAAGGCCTCCTTAAACTTGCCTAATTCAACATAACAATGCCCTATTTGCATCAACACACCTGTCTGATCAGGCTTCAGGTAATCCACCTGTTGATAATACTCCAGTGCTTTTTCAAAATTACCCAACAAGCGGTAGCATAATGCTATTTTCCGAACAGTCCAGACATCATCGGTTTGTATTAAATCGGATTTCAAATAGGCTTCCAATGCCAATGGGAATTGCGAAGTGAGCTGATAGGAATACCCGATTTTTTGATAGAGTGCTGCAGTCGGATTTATTTCATGCTGAATTTTCTCAAACAATTCCAAAGCCTGAATATAATGATTCTTTGAAAAATAATACTCTGCGATGTTTAATTTAAAATCTTTATTTGAAGACAGTATTTCAAACAAATAGGAACGGTGCATTAAAAGTGAAAATGCGAACATATCGGAGAAATCACCATGCTGCGGATTGAGTTTAAAGAACCTGAATAAATCCTGAATATACAACCTGGATATATTTTTCGCAGCAATATTGGGAGTCAGTAAGGCCTCGTCTTTGGACATTTCATCCAATTGTTCAGCTTCCATCTTAAACGACTGCTTCAACATGCCCCGTTGTGATTCGGGCATTTGCAGGATGCTTAAACAGAAAGAGTATTTATCGGAGTTACACATGACATTATTGCTTACAAAAGCAGTAAGCAAAGTCATATCATCCGTTTTAAACAATTCATTCACGGCTGAGTTCTGAGAATCAAATGGAAGGAACCAATTTGTAAATTCAGAAAAGAACTGGAAATTCTTCAGCAACGAAAAAGTACTCATATACACATCGGCACCTTCCAGTTGAAGTTCACTCAATTCTTTCAGTTTATCCGACACGCCGCTTTGTTCAAGCATCTCCTGCCAATCGGGATTCTCTTCACCCCATTCTTCAGAGTTCAATAAAGTGTCAGCATCCATTTTATCCTTCAACATAGGACTTATCTTCATCACTTCAGGTAAAATTTCTTCCTGCATTTTCTTAGTGATCTTTTCAGTTTCTGCTGTCGCTATGATTTGGATAATGATGTTTTGAAAATTATCAACGATATGATGATTATCACCTAACAGGACCAGGCGATTCCTGATGGATGGAAAGTATGGTAAAAACCGGTTGTATTTTGCCATGACAAAGCACAAGCCCACTAAAGCACGTTGCTTCACCTGCTGGTTTTCCACCAGGCAAGCATCAAAAAGCAACATGAGTTTGCTTTCATCAAACATTCGCCACAGATTCAATGTAAGAGCAGAAATGACAACTGATTTCTCAATCCAACCGGGATAATCTTTGTGAATCACTTCATTAAAGAGTATTTTTTCCTGTGAGCCTATAACAGTTGTGAGCCAGAAAAGTCTAAAAAACTCAGGTATGAGCAATTCGTAATTGGAACGTAGCCGTTTCAGTTCAGCAACTTGTATATCCTCACTATTCTTTAACAATGCCGTTTGACTATGATAGTGTTTTAAAGCATTATACAAATCGATAGTTGAATTCTGTTTTTTAGTGTGGGGATAATATCGTTTTTGGGTATATTCATAATTATTGGAATTTCTTAGAATAAGTTCTTCCCTTAACTCAGAATTTAACACAAAAACCTTTGCAATTAATTTATTATAAACGGATTTACGCTGGGGATCTTCAACACCGGTTATATAATAATGCAGTAAGAAACGGTAGTTTTGCTGCAAATCGTCTAACCGGTCGGAATATTCACCTATTTGCAATTCATCCACCAATACCTTTATTTTTTCAAAAGCATTATTTACCTGTCCTGAAACAAGGAAATGGGAGATAGATTTGAAGGTAGCATGAATTTGTCCTGCATTCATATGTGTTGGAGTATGTTGGAATAAAACAGATGATTACATATATAAACGAACTTAAAGTGAGCTTGTTTAATTAAAATGTAAATTTTACGAACAATTAGCAGAATAACTGGACTGAAAGGAATAAGAATTTATCAGCCCATTTTACTTATTTTGCGAAGCCTGTCTTCGTCAATAATTTTCAGTTTCCGACCATCCATGGCTATTACATGTTCGTTCACGAAATTCGAAAGTGTACGAATGGCATTAGAGGTAGTCATGTTCGATAAATTGGCAAGATCTTCACGGGAGAGGTATATGCTGATGGTAGCACCATCTTCTTCCAACCCATAATTAGTTTTGAGCAAAAGAAGTGCTTCTGCCAATCTGCCACGGATATGTTTTTGGGTAAGATTCACTGTACGGGCATCGGAAGCAGCTAAATCAGTGGCTAATTCTTCCAGGAACCGATAACAGAAAGCATTGTTGTGTCTTAAAATTGATAAAAAGATATCAGCTTTAATCATATACACTGTTGAAGCCTCAAAGGCGGTAACATTGGTGTTATAGGTTTCATTTGCAATAATTGCTCTGTATCCAAAGTGTTCTCCGGGTTTTAGCATCCGGATAATTTGATATCGGCTGCCAACACCTTCCTTGTACACTTTAACCTTACCACTGGCAAGAATCATCATATGTGTAGGCAGTTCACCTTCACTATGAATCATTTCATTTTTCTTGAAATAATGTACCGAGTAGTTGCTTCGTACAAATTGTCTCTCATCAGGTGTTAAAACATCCCAAACAGTCAAAATATCTTCTAAAGGTTTGAGATCAGAAACATGTTTTTTTGCCATATAATTTTGGAACAAATATGTTTGACAACAATGTTATAAAGCACAAATTTAGTAATTTTTTGAGACAAACATACTAAAAGTCAAAAAAAACCATTTATTTATTGAAAAATAATTTTTTCTGCGTCATATTTTCAATTACAAAAGTGCATTTATTTTAAACATTTTTCTGCACTGAAAAATGTTTAAATCATTTTCTAAAATAATTAAATAAATAGAATTACTTTTGTGGAATATCATAATTTGATTTCAGATGAAAAGATTCTCTTTAATTGCACTTTTACTTTTAAGTATTTTAACTTTAAAAGCTCAACAAATCATTATTAGTGATTCAGCTGTCATCAGTTTAATTACATGTTCTCCCGGTGAAGAAGTCTATTCCAAATTTGGTCACACTGCCATTCGAATCAATGATTCACAACATGGGGTTGACCTCGTTTTCAATTATGGTATTTTCAGTTTTGAAACAGAAAACTTTTATTATAAATTTATTAAAGGCGAAACAGACTATCAACTGGGAATCTATGACACCCGCTATTTTTTACCGGAATACGCCCAACGGAATTCACAGGTTTGGGAACAGGTACTTAATCTGACAGTCATTGAAAAAAGGAAATTGATTAATTCATTATTAAATAATTATGAACCTCAAAACCGGACCTATCGTTATAATTTCGTATTTGACAATTGTTCAACCAGACCGAGGGATAAAATAATTGCAGCACTTCAAGGTTATATTAAGTTTCAACCTTCCCTGGAATCCAAAACCTTTCGCCAGTGGGTGGGAGTATATGTTGGCACAGATACCTGGTTGAAATTTGGTATTGATATTGTCTTTGGAATGGATGCTGATTTACCTGCCAATACAAATGAAAGTATGTTTCTTCCCGAAAATCTCATGTTTGAATTTCAAACAGCACAAATTCACACTCCGAATGGTCAAATCAGGAAGTTAGTCTCAGAAAAGAAGATATTGGTCACCAAAAACGAGTTAATTGACCAACACGAGTCATGGATCTTTAAACCTTTAACATTCACATTGTTATTATTAATCTTAGGAATTCCATTGACAATATGGGACATAAAAGGAAAGAAACGTCATTTAAAATTTTTCGATACCTTTCTACTGGCATTAACCGGTATTGGCGGTGTAATTGCCTTTTATCTGATGTTTTTATCATTGCATCCATTGGTCAAATCAAATTTAAATTTACTCTGGCTTAATCCCATCAACCTGGTTTTAGCTGTATTGATCTGGATAAAACCTTTGCGAAAAGCATTATTTTACTATCAAATACTTAACATCTTGCTACTGATTGGTGCCTTATTCTCTTTTGCTTTATCAGCGCAGGTATTTAACACAGCAGCTTTCCCAATCATTGTTCTCTTATTAATGCGAAGCACGAGTTGGTTTGACCTGACCAAAAAAAAGATTTTTAAAACCAGAAAAATATAACTGTTCTAAAAAGGATTACTTAACAATATGACAAAAACTCTTCAGGAAGAAATTATAATCCCATTACGTTTTGTATGTATCATTCCGGCCCGGTATAGTTCTACCCGTTTCCCGGGAAAACCTTTGGTGAATATCGGTGGAAAAACTATGATTCAACGTGTCTATGAACAGGCTTCGAAAGCTCTGACGGACGTTTATGTAGCCACAGATGACCAACGGATTTTTGATGCGGTATTTGCTTTCGGAGGAAAAGCCATTATGACTTCCGACCAGCACAAAAGTGGTACAGACCGCTGTTACGAAGCATTTACAAAATTGGAAGAATGGTTTGATGTGGTGATCAACGTACAGGGTGATGAACCTTTCATACAACCGGGACAAATCCTGGAATTACAAAAATGCTTTGAGGAGCCTGAAACTCAGATTGCCACCCTGGCAAAAAAGATTACTGAGAAAGATGGATTTGATTTTCTGAACAATCCAAACAATCCAAAACTGGTCATTAATTCCCGCAACGAAGCTATGTATTTCAGCCGGTCCATCATACCATTCAATCGCGGATTGGAACCCAACAACTGGATTTCCAGTCATCCCTACCTAAAACATGTTGGCATTTACGCATACAGAGCCGATATTTTACGCGATCTTACGATTATGGAACAATCCCCTCTCGAGATAGCAGAGTCGCTTGAGCAGCTTCGTTGGCTTGAAAACGGATATCGAATCAAGGTTGGCTTTACCGATGTGGAGACAGTGGGAATTGACACACCCGAAGATCTGGAAAAGGTAAAAGGGATGTTGGAATAAAGTAATACGTCAAATAATATTACATTACACACAGAGGGTGTCCAAAATGATTGGACACCCTCTTTTTTGAAAATAAATTTCAGCTTCTTTCAGCGATTATTCCTTTATCAACTTCTGAGTGAAATTTCCCTGGCCTGTATAGACTTTTACCAGATAACTCCCTTTATTTAATTGACTCATGTCAATGGTTTTAATATTGCCATCGGCACGTTTTACCAAGACACCTGTTAAATTGTAAATCTCAACCTTTTTTAATTCAGCTCCTGAAGAAATGGATAAGCTGTTTATGATAGGGTTCGGATACAAAATCAGTCCAGCTTCATAGTTATTTTGTAAACCCGTAACGGTGTATACAACACTCATATAAAATAGATTTGTAGTATCACCTTTAGTGATAGTATGAAGACCGGCAGTTACAGCTACTGTTACAACTCCACCTACAGCAGTATACGCCACGCCATCAACTTTAACAGTTTTAACAAATGCAGCATCAAATACCATTGTTAAGGTCCCTGAATGTGTTGTTGTAAATGTTATAGTCGTAGCGGTCTCAATTTTTAGACATGCAGTTAAAGTTAAACCTGCATAAAATACGTTTCCGGGTGTTGAATTCATATTTCCGGTAATGGTATAGAATGTGCTTGTTTTTCCTGAAATTGTAAAGTTATGTACCATATTCACTGATGCGCTTACGGAAATTGTTCCCGACCCTGTTGCAGGTGTACCTGAGGTACCGGTAGTCGCAATGGAGTAAGATACAGTGGCAGTTGGAGTACCTGAAATAGTAATGGTTTGGGCTGTTGCATCTATTACAAAACTAATTCCGGATGCAGGCAATCCAGTCACAGTAGCATCGGTTGCATCCCCACCCCAGGTGAAAACAATTGGGGTAATGGCTGTGCCACTGGTTACTGTTTGGTCAATGTTATTAGCTGAAGTAAGTGTAAGTGTTTGACTGCTTGCAATTGCGATAAATCCCGATAACGTTACCGGAGTACCCGTACTGCCACTGGTTGTAATAGAGAATGAAATATTTGCCGTAGGAATGCCAGATATAGTGATTGTTTGGGCTGTAGCATCTTTTAGGACTGTAATTCCTGAGGCAGGTAATCCTGTAATGATAGCATCGGTTGCACTGCCACCCCATGTGAAAACTATATTAGTAATGGCAGCACCACTCACCACTGTTTGGCTGTTGTCGGTAGATGTTGTAAGTATTTGACTGTTTGTTGTAGAAGTTTCACCTTGTATAGAAACTATCTTGGTTGTATAATTTGTAACTGCAGCTTTTAATGGTGCATTTACAAGATAGGCAGCATCATCTACCGCATTATTAAATGTCCATTTTATATCGCCTCCATTTGTACGGCCTGCATATTGCATTGTTTTGGCTTTGGCAACATCAGGAGCATCAGGGATTAATGTTTTTACATATAAACTTGCGTCTGTATCAAAATTGTTATAGGTGTTTCCTCCTGAATACGATTTCACCGTAGCAGGTACCTGTTCATCGCGTGTTTGGGCTAAATATGCATCAAAATCGATTGTAGAACTGATAACACCTGCAATGTTGTAAGCAGGGTTTGGATCACCATAAGCAACAAAACGCATATTATTAGTTCCAATAGAAGTATCAAATGTATTATTGAATGCTTTAATAGTTCCACCGGCTTCTCCTGAGAAAGTTCCCAAATTAGTAGGATCATTCTTTTGAGTAGTTTCATTCCATACATCAGTTCCCTGCAAAGAAGTCATCATAGGATGTTTAGCATTGCGGTAATAATTACCTTCAACAAACAACGATGAACCCATGGTTGAACCTGCACCGTATTTGGCTACTCCATCGTAATAGTTATTGTAAACATGAACCGAATAGAAACGAACACGAGGATGACGGGAATCAGAATGATCAAACCAGTTATGATGGTAAGTTACATACAATCCGGTTGTAGTTCCTTCACTAAGGCCTAAAAGGCTTGCTTTTCCATTGTCAACGAAGTGGTTATATGATACGGTGACATAGGTCGATTTTTTAATATCCATTGCACCATCACCTTTTACCTGATCAGCATCACTACCGGCATTGCCATAGTACATCTCGTTATTGTGAATCCACACATGGTCATTATCCTGTTGTAATCCAAAATCATCACCGTTAACACTATTATTGTTCATTGCAGCGATATTTCTTATTTCAACGTTTGTAGCTGTTTTAAGACAGAAGCTCCAACCATTGGTCACGGCATCATCGCCTACACCTTCAAAAGTAAAAGATCCGGATGCATTATTTGCATTCGATATATATAAATCACCATTGGTTAAATAACTCAGATCTGTTATATTTCCTATAAAACGAACAATCAAAGGACGAGTATCTTTTCCTTTCTTAAATCCATCCAAAATGGTTTGTAATCCAACACAGGGATTTGTTGTAGCTCCTGTTACTGTCATTGAAACTGTATTTTTAGTATTTTCAGTTACATACAAAATCACAGCACCTGTTTTGGGGGTTCCATCAATATTGTAAGCACTTGGAATATGTCCACCTTGGAATGCAAACCCATTACGGTCATGGGCAGTTACAATAAGATCTCCTGTTGTAGTCCCGGTACCTTCTACTCCTGAAATCATTGGTGCAACCTTGACACTATAAGTCCCGGCAGAAAGTCCTAATACATCAGCACGATAATAAGTGCCATAACTACGGATAAGCTGATTATCGATTTTTTGATTGGTGATACCATTGCCACTAAAATAGACATTGTAACTGGTAGCTCCGGCAACAGGTTGCCATTTTACATAAGCTGATTCCAACCATCCGGCCGATTCAGTAATAGTAACCGTCTGAGCCCACATTTGAGCTGAGGACATTAAGACAATCATAATCATTAGTACTTTTTTCATCATTTTGTGTGTGTTTTACTGGTTGTTTATAGTTAACTGATTTGTAACAATTTGAATGATGCAAAAATACGATATTGATTGAATGTGGATGTAGATAATTTGTTTTATAATGTGGATTTTTAATTGTGAATAATTAATGTGGGAAAACGGATTATTTCTCCACACAAGTTGGTTATATAATCCAGGACTTGCATAAAAGGTAAAATATCCAAACCTATCAATCT
>Ga0302215_10003147_pt1 | contig 11174 bp, 16 predicted proteins | sample II_Fen_N3_1_FD_194580 | JGI IMG/M metagenome (GOLD analysis project Ga0302215, IMG submission 194580) | Peat permafrost microbial communities from Stordalen Mire near Abisko, Sweden - II_Fen_N3_1 | ecosystem: Environmental > Terrestrial > Soil > Wetlands > Permafrost | place: Sweden: Abisko... | reverse complement strand
AGCAAAAAAGAGGTTTATTAAAAATATTATTCGCACTTTCTGACGAAGAGTTAAACGCAATAATCCCAATAGTATGATAATTCAACCACAAGACATACGGGCAGTTCGCCCAATCGCTGAAAATGTAAACGACGAAAAACGACTCGTTCCTTACATTGAAGAATGTGAAACGCTTTACCTGATCACAAAACTTGGAGCGAAACAATTCTTATCAATTGAGAAAGCTATTAAAGATAGTCAACTTGAAACACCCGTACCGCTTCCTGAAGCAATTACATCTCTTATGGATGGTTGTTACTTCGATTCAGACAATCAGCACTGTCAAGGCTTAAAACAAGCGATGGGATATCTTGTATATTCTCGATTTGTAAGAAATCAAAATGTAAATGCAACCGCCTTTGGAATCGTTACAAAACAAGGACAATTTTCTGAAAACGTAGATGAAAAAACAATTATACGTATTTCAAACGATGCCGAAAAAATCGGACTGGAATATTTGAAACAATGCATTGATTTTCTAAACTTCGGGAAAGAAAAAAGAGACCAACGGAATTTTAAACAGAAATGCAAATTTAAAGCTATAGGAGATTAAGCTCATGAGGTTCTGGAATGGAATGGTTAGAAAATTAATAGGGCTGCCAACTGACAAAATATTAGTTGGTGATGAACTGTCTGATGATCCTCAATATATGGAAATCGGTGATTTTCCTTTTGTAAATCCGAATCAACTATCACAAGAAATATCGGACCGTGAACAGGCTGATTCAAATCTTGATTCACGCATTACATCCAATGAATTAAACATTGAAAATTTAGGTACATACGTTGCTGATGAATTACCTTTAAAGGCAGATAAAAAAGAACTTGACATATCAATATTAGCTCAATTCAACGCACTAACAACCGCCGGAGTATTTACACTAATCGGGTTAATTAAAGGTCAGTACGTATGCACCAGAGATGGTTCAATCATCTTTCAAATGATACTGGGCTACAACGGAATTATTCTAACAAGGGCTTTTGATTCCAATTTTCCTGTTACTGCTGAATTTGCCGAATATATTTCCTCTGGCGGTGGGGGTGGCGATACCGTAATTGCTAATAACCTATTTGAAACCATACCCGGAAAGGCGTTGGACTCCACGCAAGGAACTATTTTAAAAAAATTGGTTGATGGTAAAATCCCATGTGTAGTATTAGAATCAATATACTTGCCGCCAGTCGACTTTGCGATAGGTCAATTTTACTACAATGCTGTAGAAAACAAGATATACCTGAATGCTGCCGGATCAGGTATTGTAGATTGGACATCGTTCGCTCCTGGCCAAATTTTTAAATTCCAGAATTCCTACTGGACGTTTTCCTCAAGACTAAGCTTAATAGGATCAGGAGACGTAACCACATCACCAGTTCCCTTCGTTGTCGGTCAGGTTGTCGAAGAGGTTAATAAGGTTGCATACATCTTCCAGCCCACCGATGCCGGATACAGCGCATCTATTCAGAAAGGGTTTATGGTTCACACGCCCGCGAACATGGCAACCAGAACTTGGCAGGCTGCCATGGATTTGACTTCAACGGATAACAGCTGGAGACTACCAACCAAAGCAGAATTACTATTGATCTATACGAATAAAATCGCTGTAGGTGAATTCAGCGACCTCCCTTACTGGACTTCTACGGATGCTAACAGTGAGGCATATTGCGTGAATATGGGTACAGGAGCGGCAGAACTTCACCTGAAAAGCGGACAATATCAAAGCCGTAATGTGTTCTATTTTGAAAATTACCTGGGTGAAGTGAATGAGGGTGATATAGCTATATATTCTGACGAAACAGGGAAACACGTAAAAGGATCGGGAAAGAAATTCTCTGATTTGTTGCAAAAGAAAGATTTTGTTGGAGAATTTGCTACTCAAAAGGTTGGAATGGCTGAAAGGGATAAAAACGGGGTTGAAATTGATGCTGCTAAAATTGGTGTTGAAATAGGAGAATATGTTTTATCCGGAATTGACGAAGCAATCACAACAGGAAGAAAGGTAAGTGAAACCATTAGAAATAGCGCACAGAGCATAACCGTTCCTGACACTTATTTAGAAGCGACAGATGCCCCCGCTACATTGGACATAGTTGTGGACATACAAAAAAATGGAATATCAATATTTTCAACTAAGCCAAAAATAACAGCTGGAACAATCGTTATGGCAGCCGGATGTACTTTGGTTACAAGTCCAACAGTTTTCAATGTGGGTGACAAAAGAACGGTTATAGTCAATCAAGTAGGAATGGGGGAAACAGGTAAAAATTTATTATTAACACTAACATTAAATAAATAGTATTATGCGAGCAATTTTGATTTTATGGTTGAATCCTGAAAGGAATTATGTAAACCCAATTGGGGGAGTAGATTATCAGATTTTAGTAGATGATTTTGCTTTTCCTTCCGATGATGTAAATTTTAATCCAACCCTTTCAAATCCTAATGAAGAAATTTTATGTCTAACAACTGTATCAACCGAATCAGTACCCGACATGCGTATTTATAGTGCAGTAATTTCTAATGTTCCAACATTGGTAAAAAACAGCACATATACATTCATCAACGAATTTCAAACTTCTACACATTACGTATTCAAATCATTACCGGGAATCATTGATGCTATTGAACAACGTGAATCAGAAGCAAATTTAAAGGTTCGGTTAGAATCGAAGTTTGACAAACTTTCTATGGTTAACGCTCCTATTATGGCGAAATATGGTTCAGCCACTTTGACTTCAAATGAACAAAAGATTTATGACAGAACAATGGAAGTTCAAAGTCGGACAATTGGCAATGATGAAAATGCACGCAGGCTGATTGATATTGCAACGGCAAACTCAATTGAGGGAGCAGCACAACAGGCTTTTGCAATAAATTCAGGTTGGTTCGAGGATGGTATTACACCTCTTGATATTCCATTCAATGAATTAACAGTATAATGTATGCGATTTTCATTATTATCAAAAGAACCAAGTTATATGTATAGGTATAATCCTTATATAAATGCAAAAGCTGAATTACCCCTGCAGGCGTTCGTTGCGCCTGCAGGGTTTAATGCCGATGCGCAGGAATTGAATATCGTTAAGGCGTATTCAGCGTACTCAGATGCAAATAAAAAGTATGTTTTTTCAGTTGGGACAACGGCTACAACAGTACTACCTGTTGTAGCTGGACGTTCTTATGCCTATTCTGAAAATGGCGGTGCTTATATTACAATTTCAAGCGGAACGATTACGTGGATAGCAGGTAGTAATAAAAGGCATGTGATAGTTATTGATACAAATACAACTTTTACGGCTTCTGTCCCGGCATCAGGAGTTTGGTTATACTGCGGCATTAATGTTAATACGTTATATTCTTGTAATTCTGTTAAATATGTGCATTTTCAGGATATAAGTACTCTCACGACTATAATGACTTCAACATTTCAAAGTAATACTATTCTAACAGGAGTTCTATCGCTACCTAGTTCTTTGACTTCAATTGGAAGCTATGGATTTTACTATTGTACAGGGTTAACTGGAACATTAACATTGCCAAATTCTTTATCTCTTATAAATGATTATTCATTTACGGGATGTTCTGGATTCTCCGGTGTGTCTATTCCAAATTCGATAACGTCCTTGGGAGCAAATTCATTTGGTTCCTGCACTGGTCTAACTAGTATCAGTCTTCCGTCAAACCTTGTGACAGTAGGAGCTTCTTGCTTTTTAGGTAGTACTAATATTTCAGGAACATTGACGATTCCAAGTACAGTTACAACAATTAGTGACGACAGTTTCAGAAATTGTATTTTTAGTCATTTAGTCAGCTCGTCTTCTAATTATCCGGTAAGTAATGAGATACTATATGATGTTAAAGTGGGGGGTAAGGTACGGGCTATATTTGCAGCCAGTAGGTTTGCAGGTACAATTAGTTTCAGGAGCGATACTACAGATATTTGTGATTATCTTTTCGCAAATAATACATACAGGACAGGTTCTTTGGTAATCCCAAATACTGTAACCTTTATGGGTACTTTTGTTTTCGATCATTGTACTGGGTTGACAGGAACACTTACAATATCCAGTGCCTTGGCAACAATAGGATTTGTAGCATTTAGAGCTTGTGGGTTTACAGGAACTCTAACTATACCGAGTTCAGTGACAAGAATAAACGATAATGCTTTCGAAGGATGCTCAGGATTTACAGGGAATTTGGTAATACCGAATACAGTATTATCAATGGGTGCTCAGGTATTTGATGGCTGTACTGGATTTAGAGGCACCTTAACAATATCAAGTTCATTCACTGCAATCCAATTTGTATCTTTTAGGAGTTGCTTATTTACTGGGACTTTAAATATACCAAGTTCTGTTGCAACAATGGCTGGTTATGCCTTTAGTTATTGTACAGGATTTACGGCTATTAATAGTTATCGAATAACACCACCAACAGGGCTAAATTCAACAACATTTGAGGGTATAAATATGACTACACGTACTCTACATGTTCCAGTAGGATCACTTGCAGCATATAGAGCTGCAAATTACTGGAAAGACTTTGTAAATATAATTGAGGACTTATAAAACAAATAGGTAGTGAGTACAACAACTCACTACCTATTTAAAAAATTTTCATAAAATAAAAATATCATGAATATACCTTTACCAATTGTCGTAATTGCTATATCAATTGCATTTAGTGTAATGACCGGTTTAATAGGAATTCTATTAAAAGTGTTAAATAACAACACAAAAGCCATTGAAGACATGAAAATATTTATTGCTAAGCAAGAAACGGCAGATGGCTATGAAGATAAGAGTTGTAATGAAAAGCATTGTAATATAAATGCATTGCTATCTGAACATTCAGCGAAAATTGAAGCACATGGTATTATTGTCGCTGAACATGAAATTAAAATTAAACAACTTCAATTAATTTAATATGAAAACAATTAAACGTTTTTTCAAAAAGTATCATGAATTGATGACAATACCTGTATCAATATTGATTTTTATTCTCAGTATTCCTTTTCTTCGTTGGCTCGATCCCACGGCTGCCGTTTTTGACGCGGGTAAGTTTCAGTTTATAATTATGCCGGCAATTATGCTATTCTCTTTTTTGGCAATTGCATGGATAATGCTTGGAGTTGTATTCGGGCATTATAAAGAATATTTAAAGACAACAATGAAAAATGATTTTAATGATTTAGAAAAATGGCAAAGAATAAGACTTACTTACTTTATTTTCTTCTCACTTGTAGTTCTTTTGGTGCTTTTAGCCAAAATAATAAGCTAATTGAAGTTCAAAAAATATACACAGCTGAGATTGGTACTAAAGAACTCACAGGACACAATGACGGTAAGAGGGTAGAAGAATACCTCGCATCCTGTCATCTTAAAAAAGGTCAGCCATGGTGTGCCGCTTTCGTGTGTTGGACTTTCAAAAAAGCGGGTGTAAAAGCAATCGTTTCGGGGTATTCGCCAAATTGGTTTACATCGAAATATGTGATTTATTTTAGAGGTAAAAAAAATAACCTGACACCTCAAACTGCTGATGTGGGGGGTATTTATTTTGCAGATAAAGGCAGAATTGCACATACATTTTTCATTGATGAGTGGAAAGAAGGTAGTTCTAATGCTATTACGGTAGAAGGTAATACCAATTCACAAGGATCAAGGGAAGGTGAAGGATGCTACCGAAAAAGAAGATCAAAAACTCAAATTTATAAAGTCTCCAGATACATATGAAAGCAAAGAAACGTACATTTTACAGGAATTTACTGGCAATGGCAATCAGGAACGATCGTTGGTGGAGCAACCCTAAACACTATGATAAGATAGTATCTTATCTTCAGTATCGAAATAGAATAGCTTTTATATGCTTATTAATTCTATTTTGCTCTTGTTCCGGAACAAAGAAACTTGAAAAAACAAACCTATCAAGTAATTTGAAAACAGATACCGAAGTATCAAAAAAGTTGGACGAAAAACAGACGGGTTCTGTCACTGATCAGTCTGTAAAAACGTCGGATAAGAAAACGGATTTATCCGAAAATAAACAAAAGGTTACCGAAACAAAAATAACTGATTACGATCCTTCGAAACCTATTGTACCCGGGACCAATAAGCCTCCTGTTTTGAAAGAGACAGTAAAAACGGAAACAGAAATCAATAAAAAGGATTTACAGATTCAGGAAACTTTGACTGATAAACTGAATTTGCAGAAATCTTATACCAGGGAACTACAAACTAAACTGGATAGTCTGATGAAAGTGAATAGTTCACTGATTTCGAAAACAGAATCAAAGGAGGTACCGGTGATGAGTTGGTGGAAGTTTATCGTAATTGGGATTGTTATCGGACTTATAGGAATGTTCTTTATTATGAAAATACCTTTTGTTGTTTTACTTTCAAAAATTAAAGCATTCATTTCTAAATAGATTTTTCTTTTTGTCATAGTGTTGATAGGTCCCGTCTGTGAAGATAGGACCTATTTTGTTATATTAAAACAAATCAATATATTTGCAAAAAAAATAATCATGGAAAATATTATTAATGGGAGATATTATACGAAGGATGATATACAACATCGAATAGAAATAATTAAAGTACTCAACAATGAAAACAGAATTGCAAATGAGTATCTAAATAAAGCATTACTTCAAAAAGATGTTGATTATATTGGAATACGTAATTTTGAAGATGCATTCACTTTGATCTCGTCAAATCAAACTATTATTGATCAATATACATCTGTCGTAAAAATATATGCAGAACAAAAAAACTTACCACTCCCTTACATCCTCATTAACTCCACAACCTAACGCCCGCAAGTAGATCATAGTAGTACCTACATCTGTATGTCGGCATTGCCTCATGACTGTATAAGGATCCTTCGTAAGTCCGTACAATTCGACTACTCCGGTATGTTTCCAGGAATAGAAAGAGCTATTGCTATTTACCTCTAACAGTTTATTTATTTCCTGTTGGTATTTTGTAAAATCATCCTCTCTGTTTAATCTGATCAGGGATGGTTTAAAAAACTTACCGAAAATATAAAGCTCCGGATCCAGTTCTAAAATTCCCATTTCGTAAATATATTTCTCCAGGGATCCGGGAATAGTCACACTGTCATTCTTTCGTGATTTAGAACTATCCGAAGGAACTATTATCGTTTTGTTAGCCCATTTTATGTGTTTCACCTTTAATCCGGAAAGTTCAGATCTACGGAGAAAACAAAATTTTATAAACCTTGTTACATAGAAAAACTCTTTATTATTCTCGAGTAAGTATTTTTCAATCCTGTCTTGCTCTTCACTTGAATAGGTCGTGTTTAAGCCACTTTCTTGTTTGACCTGTTTAATTCCCTTTAAAGGACTTACTTGTATTATATCGCGTTCCAAAAATGCGTTAAAGAACGTTCTAAGACATGCGTAATGATTGTTGTGTGTCTTTCCGCAATAACCCTTATCTTTTAGGAGCCAATCAAAGTACATTCGTGCCTGTAGATTCGTAAAGTTATGAATGAAAATCTTGTCAAACTTCCTCAGGGTTAACCAGGTCTTGAAAAGCCGTGTTTCTTCAAAATAAGTCCTATAACTTCTTTTAGTTATATATGCTTTTTTAATTGCCAGCATGTCATCGAACGCCTGAACGATAGTGAAATTTACTTTCTCTTCTTTAACCTGGTTCGTGAATGGGTTCCAACCGGATTTAAGTTGAATCAAAAGTGTATCAGACATATTTTTTCCTTCTAACTCCCTTTCTTTTTTGGTATGAAAATAATTAATTCCTGTTTTAAATCTGAATTGCTTCTTTGTTTTCCCATCTGAGAAGACAAAATAAACATACCAGGATTTTGATAAATCACCCTTGCACGTGTTTAGTTTGGGAATTGTATAACTTTGATTATTCATAAATTTATGTACGAATTTATGTACTGTTTTAAAAATGTATTATGATAATCAACCGTTTATACTCCTGTGCGGAAAGTGAGAGATTCGGCAAAGAGCTTTTATAAAATCTTAATCAATTGATTATCAATAAAAATGCTTTTTGTTTGATGTCGAATTATTCATGTTTTTATGTACGAATTTATGTACTGAATATTTTAGTTATTCGTGATGAATGTATTCACTCCATCAAATATAGAATTCCCGAAAATATCATTACCAAAACCGTTTTTAGATTGGAAATAAGTATTTACTATAATTCCCTTAACTACATCTTTATCTTTATCTAAATAAATCATCCCGGGCTTAGTGGTAAATTTAAAAGACAATGGTTGTTTTAATTTCATCTGAGTTTGTGATTTAGCATCGTTTACAATTCCCATAAGTTTAAATTCAACCGTTTTAGTCGTATCAATTTTTAAATATTCGATAACGTTCTGAAAGGTTTGAAATTTTACCTCTTGAACTTCTTCCAGTCCATTTTTCACATTGACTGTAAAAGTGATCAATTTAGGATTCACCGGATCAATTACAATTTTCTGAGCACTGACCGAAACTGATAAAATAAAGAGAGAAGAAAATAACATAAAGTTTTTCATTTCATTTTGTATTATCCGGGATCATAGGATCACCGGTGATTGTTTTATTTATCGATTGTGTGTAATTATAATAATAGCTACCATACCATTTTTCAAACTTTTCAAATCTTCGCTGTAAATCACTTAAGTTACTAAATAGTGTAAGATTGTCAAGTTTGACCTTGTTTGCTTCGTTCGCGGTCAAGAACCCATCCCGCCGATAATCTTCAATAATTTTATTTAATCTTTCAATTTCTGACTCCTGAACAGAAATCAATTCTTTTAAGCCTCCTATTGTTTCCATAGATTAAGGATTTACCCCCCCCCCGAAATGAAGGGGAGGGATTAATAATTTTAGAAAGTTAGTCTACATAAAAATAGTAATATAAAAGCATACCCTTTAGTTTTAGCATACTCTTTACCCACTAAGCACACTAACTGTTTTACACAGCCCTGACACCCACTGCACCCTCCATACCTTTTTCCAGTCGCTCATTTTCACGCTCCAGAGTCTTGATGTACTTCTCCATTACCAAAATAGTCTTTTCCTGATTATTTAGTTGAATTTCCATGTCTTTAATTTCTTTTTTTAAGGTTAATAATTCATTGTTATCTATCTCTGACGTAGTGAACGTTGATATATCTTTTTGTATGATCATTTCCCCTGATCCTTCAATCAACCAATCTTCTGATAACATTTCAAAAGATTGTTTCATTTTGTGAACAAACGAAATGTTTGCTTCTTTCTTTCCGTTGAGTATTTGTGACACGGTTGACCTGTCAGAATTTATCCTCTCAACAAAATCTTGTTGATTTCTTATCAATTTGTTTGATTTCAAATAATCAAACGCCTGTTTAATTCTCTCTAATTCAGCCATGAAACATACTTTAACTATACATTTATAAAAATAAACAAACAAAACGTTTGTAGTAACAAACAAAACGTTTATATTTGCATCGTATTAATGAAAGCACAATAAAGCATTAATCAAATGCAAATAAACAGACAAATATAATATAAAACAATGATTGAAAACAACTATAAAATATTAAAAGATGGAATTTAAAGAACAAAAAACACAAATCGTTGCACTTTTAAAAAAAGGCGACCGAATGGAGATAGCAAAAAACGCAAACGTTTCGATAGGAACTGCCCGCGCAATGCTATTAAGAAACAGCATTGACGAAATGAGCGCATCTGAATTAAAGGCGTGGGCATCTGCTATCGAGTTTATAAATGCTAAACTGAATAGCAAGGATAAAGTTCGCAGACAAACAGAGAAACTTTTAGAACGGATGTAGAATGCTAACCAGAAGAGAAAGGCAAGTCATGGAACTTGTGGCGTGGGGAGCAAGTACAAAAGAGATATCAAGTATTTTAGGTATATCGTTTTCGACTGTTCAGAATCATGTTCATAATATCAAGGATAAACTCAATCTTCAAAAATCAACAGAAATTTCAGCTTACTATTTCTGTACAACATTTAATATTTCATTTGAATTGTCCCCTTTAAAACACAGACCATGGCAGTAACAGCGCAACGACTCTTAATTATTTCTCAGCAATTACAGGGAATTACACGTGAATTAGCCGAGATCGAAAACCCTAAAAAGGTAACAAGAAAGCCAACCCTGAATGAGATTTCAAAAGCAAGGGTTGCCGATAAGTTAGAAAAACTGATGCATAAACGACAAAATAAAACATCATGAATCCAATTCATTTTGCAATAATATTTATTTCTGTTTTCGTAGTAATTTATATTCTAAAGTTTTTAATACCTAAAAAATCAAAGAAATGAAAATTATCACACCGCTTGACCCTCTTCATGCATTACGTGAAGATATCTTTTCTAACGATGATATCAACCAAATGACAGGTAAAATGATTCGTGAACAGTACATAGAAGATCAGGTAATTGAACCTACCGAAGAGCCAGAATCATGAAAAAGCACTTAAAAGTATTTTTCGCCTCACCGATTCAAAATATCGGACTACTACTTGCAATCAGTTATTTCATTTTCCAAATACTCAGAACTTATGTGCACTACTTGCAATCAATTACAGCCTAACAAAGATTGTCCGTGCTGTGCTCCTGAACCCGAAGAAATAGGTTTCAAATGTGATAACTGCTGCAAGGTAGTACCCTCACTTACTCTTGTAGAAGGATGGAAAATGTGCGATGATTGTATCGCTTCTCATGAATCAGAACTTAATTATTTAATCAGTCAAATCTTTTAATTATGGATTACTTAGAAGAATTGAAAACTCTCGCTTTGCTTCTTGAAATTGCTGAAATCAGACTTCATAGGGCGACTTTCGCACGTTGGGAATGTACAGAAGACAAAGTTGAAAGAAGCAAGCACCGCATCGATGTAGCAATGCAATGGGCTGACAGGAGAAAGAAACAAATGATTCAATTAATGCGCAGCAATATATACTTAATCGAATGGTAAGATCCTACACTCAATACGACATTTTCGGACAGCAAACTAAAAGGAAGATCTTTAAAAGAGATTGGAACGGTAGATTTGAAAAAGAAAATCCGGAACAAACTTTATTGGAAAAATTGAAACTTGAAAATTTTCAACTGAAAAATAAAAATGAAGAGTTGGAAAGAAAAGT
>Ga0302215_10003140_pt1 | contig 11194 bp, 7 predicted proteins | sample II_Fen_N3_1_FD_194580 | JGI IMG/M metagenome (GOLD analysis project Ga0302215, IMG submission 194580) | Peat permafrost microbial communities from Stordalen Mire near Abisko, Sweden - II_Fen_N3_1 | ecosystem: Environmental > Terrestrial > Soil > Wetlands > Permafrost | place: Sweden: Abisko... | reverse complement strand
GATCCGTTGAAGCGATAAATAAAAATGAGAAAGTCAGTCATGGTTTTTGCCATGGTTCTAATGTCATTAACAACAGTGCAGGCAAAACATGAAGTATATGTGATACACGGTTTTTGTAGTGCTCGCATTGTAATGCATAAAATAAATCACTATCTACAAAAAGCACATTATACAACCAAGAATTATGGGTATAAAAGTATTGATATCGATTTAGATAGTCTTGGGAAACAATTGTATTTTTCCATAAAAAAATCGGGATACGATAGCATTTCGTTTGTAACTCATTCGATGGGAGCTTTGGTGGTTCGTTCCATGTTAAAATATTCCGAAAAAGACAGTTGTTTCCCCCATATTTACAGAATTGTGATGCTTGCTCCACCCAATAAAGGAGCAGAAATAGCCGATGTTTTTTCATCAAAGAAATTCTTCAAACGTTTTTTTGATCCCAACATTTCGAAAATGAAAACCGACTCAAATTCGTATACCAATAAACTTCCTATTCCTAAACATTCCGAAATAGGATTAATAGTAGGAATACGAGGAAATAAAAAAGGATATAGTCAATATATTAAGAACGATAACGATGGAGCCCTAACTCCAACAAAAGCATATTTAGGAATAGAGAAAGATGCTATTATAATTAAGAAAGAACACACCTTAATGACGCAAAGCCAGTATGTATGCCGTTTGATAGCTGAGTTTTTGAAACAGGGGGTATTTATTTCGAGAATTGAAAAGTAAAGAGAGTAAGTATAGCCCAAAGGGCTTTAATTTGAATAGCCATGGAAGCATTCCATGGTGAAAATATAATTTTTTGAACCCCATTCGGGGTTCAACATCCTTTCATGGTTCTTGCCACCAGTTTCACTGGCGTTTATTCAAATTGAATCCCTTTCGGGATTTATAAAAACGGTATTAACATACTGAATTAAAATGACAAACAGCATTTTTTCATTATAAAGTACCAATCAGGTATTAACTTTAAATCACAATAATAACATTCCTTTAACATTGAAAACAACATCGTTAACAAACGCATGATATTCAAATAATATTCAGATAACATTGCCCTAATACTTTTGTAGTGTAAAATTTAATTATAAAAGCTATGGAAAAGTATTTGTTCTTTTATCTGAAAACAGGCGGTGGTCATCTTGCTCCTGCAAAAGCTGTAGCCGAAAAAATGAAATCGAAAAGCAAAGATGCTATCGACATTGAATTAATAGATGGTTTGGAACAAGCAAACAAAGGAGTTAAATCGATGATAGAAGATGGTTACAAAAATTCGATTAACAAAGCCGTTTGGGTTTACGAATTTTTATATGCTTTACACAAACTTCGCTTTATTGCACAACTAACTGCAAGCTTAGTTTCCTTCTTCATCAAGCCTTATGTTGAGAAACAAATACTTGAGAAAATGCCTAAGAAGATTGTTGTTTTTCACTTCTTTTTAATCAAGCCAATTTATCAAATCATTAAAAAACATAATCTATCGATAAAAGTAATAACCGTAGTAACCGATCCTTTTACGGCACACCCAATATGGTTTTTACAAAACAACCAACGATTTATTGTTTTTAGCGATTCGTTGAAACAAAAATGTATAGAACGTGGCATTGCAAGCGAGCATTTACAAGTGTTTCCGTTTGTTCTCGATCCTAAATTTTCGAAAAAAGTAAGCGATTTCGAGAAGCTACAAATACGAATGAATTTAGGATTTGAATTCGACACAAAATTGATATTAATAATGGGAGGCGGCGAAGGCATGCCTCGCGGAAAAGAGATACTTGAAAATATCATCGCCAAGAACATGGATGCTGAAATTGCCATCGTGTGCGGAAAAAACCTGAAACTGTATGCTCAGGCGATGAAACTAAAAACCCGTCATGGGCTCGATAATTTGAAAGTTTACGGATTTGTAGACTTTATTCACTCCCTCATTAGTATTTCCGATGTTGTAATAACCAAATGCGGTGCCTCAACATTTATGGAAATACTATTGATGGAAAAAATCCCAGTAATCAACAATTACATTTGGGAACAAGAAAAAGGTAATATGGAATATGTGTGCAATGGTCAAATGGGCGTTATGGAACGTAAAATAAACCGTTTGCCCGACCTACTCAACAAGCTTATTACCGACAACGATTTTTACAATTCGTTGCACGAAAACATCAAAAAGGCAACATTGGTAAATGGTGTTGATCCGGTATCGGATTATATTTTTAGTTTCTAACTCTAAAAAGTAAAACTATGAACATCCTTGTTTTATCGGACCTGCATTTAGATATTCACGATCGCTTTGGAATTTTTCAGTGGAGCGAAATGGATTTTATTCTCTACTTGGAACAATTAAGAAGCGAATATCGAATTGATAAAATAATATTCAACGGCGATATTTTTGAACTGTACAAATATCGTTTCGATGAAATAGCTAAAGCCAACCCAATATTGATGAAATACTTTAAAGATAAAGACTTTGTATTCATCAAAGGAAATCACGATTTTGTATCGGATATGGGCGAAGATAGCTTTGAAATTACCAATTCAAAAGGCATGAAAATCCATATTGAACATGGTCACAATGCCGATTGGTTTAATGGAACAAAATTTGGTCGCTGGTTGGGACGTTTTGGATTGTCGACACTAAAAAAGCTATCGCACTCAAAAACATTGATGGATATCTATTTTAGAATTGTTGCTTTCGACGATCAAATAAATCATGTCCCTAAGAAATATAACACATTCAAATATTTGACTTATGCTCTTCGTCTTCTTAAAGAAAACGATGTTGTAATATTAGCACACACCCATAAACTTGAATCGCACCACACCTATTACTTAAACAAGAAGAAGCGATATTTAAACTGTGGTTCATGTTCGATGGGACGTTTTCAAGCAATTGTTATGAATACAGAAACTTTAGATTATGAACTAATTAAAGAAAACAAAGAAACAATTCAAGGTAAATTATCACAAGAATCAGAGCTTTTGAATATGGTTTATGCCTAGCCTTATTATTATTCAAGATGCCCTTACACTAATTAATTATTTATCCCACCTCTCACGCCTACTCTGATTCAGAAGCCTTCTTGCAAAAGAAGGCTTTACTTTTTTATAAAAATATTATCAGAAGTCACCCTGAGCTTGCCGAAGGGTTTATGAATCTACATTGCCGTCTGCTTTAGCTGACGGATACATTTAAATAGGGAAAAACGGCTTTAGCCAAAATATAAATGATAATGTCACATGTATAATTGGCTTAAAGAAAATTCAAGCAAATGTCAAAAGGCATTTTGGCTAAAGCCAATATTTGTGTTATAAGTAATCCGTTAGCTAAAGCAGACGGCAATAAAAATACAATCTCAAAATTTTCAGTTACATCCTACATTAAATTGTGATCGCTTAACTATTTAATAACTATTTCTTAAAACCGAATATTTGTTTTGAATATAATATGCACATAAATTTACGCTAATTAATAATTTATAATATTCATCAAACACAATAGATATAAGGAATGAGGCGATCTTTGAGAAGAGTAATTTTTAATAGATTATTGCTGTTTGTAATTTCTTTTTTCATCGTTTCATCAATCGTATTATTTGTAGCAATAAGCCGTGTTAGTGAAATAGACAAATGGGGACATCTTGCTACAAATTTAGAACTACAATTACTTTCTCAAAAAAACATTCGCAACGATTTTGTACGTATCGAAATTATAAATCCACAATTCTTTGATTCTGGAAAAAGCCAATACATTGCGTCGAACAAACAACTTCAAAAAAACATTCAAAAAAACATTAATGAACTGTGTTTATCGAAATTTTCGTGGGTAAACGACCATCAAACGAAAGCAGTCATTAACAGAATTTATGCTCAAACAGTCATTAACCAACAACTATTCGACACACTTACATCATTAGTATTACGACGTGGATTTAAAGATTGGGGATGCGAAGGTAAAATGCGTGAATGTGCTCATGAATTAGAGAAATGTACAGAAATTAATGTTATCGATGTTCTGCAACTTCGACGTCGCGAAAAAGATTTTATCATTCGTGTACAGCCCGAATATATCGATTCGGTTCAAAATATCATTGCCCGAATTCAACAAAAAGTTACTATAACACGAGCTATATCTCAAAACAAAAAACGAATTATAACCGAATTTCTCAATTGTTATTTAAAAAATTTCCTCGAAATTTCGGAACTCGAAATGCAATTGGGCATTAAAAATATGTCGGGACTTTCGCAAAGAATTCAATTACAATCAAACGAAATTGATGACGAGTTAAAGACTCTACATACACTTTCAAATGCAAAGCAAGAACAAGCCTATAATGATATTATGTATGCCTTCATCTTTGTTTTTATCGTATTTACAATTTTAAGCTTTTTCATTGTTTACACCATTTCCAATAGAATTACGCTACCCTTTTCTCAGTTGGTTCAACACATCGATATTTTTATAAAAACAGGATTTACATCTTATGACGAAATAAAACTCCATGGTGCAACAAAGGACGTTCGTAATTTACTCGACAATTTCACCATGATGCAAAAAGAAATTGTAAACTATGTGAGTCATTTTAGAGAAAAGGTTGAAGAACGCACTCGCGAGATTGAAGAACAAAAAAACATTATACAATTACAAAATAGGAATATCATCGATAGTATTAATAGTGCTAAAATAATTCAGCAATCGATGTTGCAAGATGAACTATATGTTAAGAAATTGGTTCCCGAAAGTTTCATTTCGTATTTACCCAAAGATATTGTAAGTGGCGATTTTTACTTTGTCGATTGGAAGTGGTCGGAATCGGAAAATGCTGAAATACTTTATATAATAGCTGCTGATGCAACTGGTCATGGTGTTCCTGGAGCATTTATGAGCATGCTTGGATTAAGCATCATAAAGTCAATTTTTATGATTGACAATTCGCCATCGCAATTTATAAATGTACTTAACTCGTCGTTATATCAGCATCTTTATAAAATGCACAAGAAAACGGGAAGTTTAAATAATTTCGAAAACTTCGATCTTGCATTTTGTAGCATCAATTTGAGTTCAATGAGTATGCAATATCATGGCGCAAATCGCCCCTGTTATATTGTGAGACAAGGAACATTAATTGAACTAAAACGAAGTGTTGTGGCAATTGGAGAACATCCCAATATTTTACCTAAAATAGATAAACAACAATTCGAATTACAAAGTGGCGATATGCTCTATGTGTTTAGCGATGGTTATATTTCACAATTTGGAGGCGAACGTGATAAGAAATTCAATATTTCGAAATTCAAAGATTTACTTATTGCAGTAAGTAATCATAGCATCGATAAGCAAAAGAATATTTTGGAATCGGTATTACATAAATGGCGAGGTACACATGAACAAACAGATGATGTACTTGTGATTGGGTTTAAAATTCCGTAGGAGTATTTTGTAAATTCCATAGGGGATTTGTAGAGACGCAATATTTTGCGTCTCTACGAGAACACCATCAATTCTTAATGTTCAATTTGCCTTTCGTTAAGGATTACTTAAAGTAATGTTAATGTTTAGTTTATCTCCTTATATTTTTTAATTCTGACTTTTGTACTGTTAATAGTAATAAAGTAAAAGATTAAAAGATATGCAATACAAACACTCAATTCCACCAATAGGAGACAACACACTTCCGATTGCATTTATCATTTTATGTGCGTTTTTTCTATTTTCAACTAAGCTAAATGCTCAATATAATGTTTATGCATATGTAGAAAAAGATAAAGCAGCATTAGAAGGAATTATTGTAGAAAAATATTACACAGCTACAGCAAGTGATGTAAAAGATACAATGGGAGGAAAACTAGCAGAAGGATCGGTAACTTATAGAATTTTTGTAGATATGAAACCTGGTTACAAACTGCAATCGGTATATGGTACAACTTCGCATCCATTATTTTTTGAGAGTTCTACTTTGTTCTATAACAATGTAAAATATGGTTCAGAAACTTCCGATTACATTAATGATAAAATCATCGATTTACACAATACAGCACTCGATTCATGGATATCGATGGGAGCAGGAACAAAATTCCATAATGCCGTTTTAAAATCGGAAGATAATGACAGTTCAATCATAAAAAGCAAAGCAGAATTGGCTAAAGTAGACGGATTGAAATGGGGCGATATTTTTGCAACGGCATACATTGGAATCGATATAAAATTCTTTGTTGATAGTGTAAATGCAAAACGTTTTTCAACTAATAATGGAGGATGGGCAAACTACGCTGGGGCTCAAGGTCCAACTCCCGAAAATAGAGTTTTGATAGCACAGCTAACCACAAATGGAATATTGAAATTTGAATTCAACGTGCAAATTGGAACTCCCGAAGGAAATGCAATTCAATTTGTGGCTAAAAGAGCTCGCGACAGAGAAGTAGTTAACAAACAGCTTTCTTATAAAAGTAATAAATAGAGAATGAATAATAATTGTAAAGAATAAAGTATGAAAAAAATTGTATTATGTTTAGGTATTGGCTTTGTGAGTCTGTTTGCAAATGCTCAAAATGGTTTAGAGAAAATAATAGTTGAAAAATACTATATTTCTAATGCAGCTGATTCTTTGGCTAGCGTAGGAAAACTGCCAGTAGGTTCTGTAACCTACCGATTGTTTGTTGATTTGAAACAAGGTTATACATTTCAATCGGCTTATGGTGTAGCAGAACATGAATTACAACTAGCTACATCTACAACATTCTTCAACAACGAAGACTTTGGTTCAACTACACCAAACTCTATTTCGGTTGTTCAAGCAAAAAGCAATACCACAATGCTCGATTCATGGTTAAGTGTTGGTGCTGCATGTAAAGGATATTTTGGTATTCCTAAAAAACTTGATGATGGTATTGGAACATTCGTAAATGCTGATGGTATTTTAGCTAATAACGATACTGCTGCAGGTATTCCTTTAACAATACAAGATGGTTTACTTCTTAAAACAGCAACACAAACATTAGGAAGTGTAACAGCACTAGGAATCGATGAATCTTTACCAATTTTTGATGCTTCGAATGCTACAGAAAATGGTCAAACATTATCAACAATAAGTGGTGGATGGGCATCTTTAAGTGGTTCTGTAGGTGCTGACACAAACAACATTGTATTAATTGCTCAAGTCACAACAAACGGAACATTTACCTATAAATTAAATATTCAAATTGGAACTCCTGTAGGTGAATCGGAAAATTATGTTTGGGATAGTCCTATATCTGGCGAATTAACAATTCCAAGTTTGAGTGGTTCGTTTACTCCAATTGTTACACCTAAAATTGCAATCGATAATAGTATTTCTGCATCTGCTCATAATGAAGGTACTGTAGTTCCATTAAAAGCAACAATAGCATCGGCAGGTACAATTTCAAAAGTAGAGTTTTTTGTAGATAATATTTCTGTAGGTGTAGATAATACAGAACCATATACTGTAGATTATACAGCAGTAAAAGGAACTCACACTTTAACTGTTAAAGTAACTAACGAAAATGGAGTTACAACTTCAAATCCTGTAACATTTACAATTGATGCAGTAGTATCTGAAATTAATTTGGTTGATGCTGATTCTTTTGGAAAAGTATATCCTAATCCAGTTTCGGATATAATAAACATAGATTTCACTTCAAAACAAAACAATGTTACCGTTCAATTATTCGATATAATTGGAAACATCGTTATTGAAAAGCATTTCGATTCTATCAGCCAAAATCAAATTGAAAGATTAAATAGTTCTTCGTTAAATTCAGGTATATACTACATGCTTGTTTCTGCTAATGGCAAACAAACATCCTTCAAAGTAGTTAAAAAATAGTCATCTCTTTCCTTTCATTTTTATTATAAAGACAGTGTTCTCATCCTTTTTTTGATGAGAACATTGTTGAAAGGGGAAAACTATGCAAATGAAAAAGAAAATATTTTAAACTCACCTTGGCTCGAGCGGACTTGTAGTCCGTTCGGAATAAAGATAAAAGCACGGACTACAAGTCCGCGCTAACCATAAACAAAAAAACATTTACTCAAAAAATCATACATGAAGCATTTATTTCAAACACTATTTCTGGTTTTAATTAGTTGTGCGTCGGTATTTTCTCAAGGAACCATAAAAGGGAAAATTGTTGACGATAAAGGGGAAAGTTTAATTGGTGTTGTAGTAATGCTAAAATCGGGAAAACCCGTTGTAACAAGTACCGATATAGATGGAGCATATTCACTAAAACTCGAATCTCAAAGAGTACAAGTTATCACGGTATCGTTTCTTGGTTATCAAACTATTTCCGACACATTATTCTTAAAAAATGGCGAAGAACGCTTAAAGAATTATATCATGTCGCCTGTTTCGGTTGAAATTCAAGATGTACAGGTAATAGGTCGTGCAAAAAAATCGGACGACAAATACATGGAAAGTGTAAAAGCGAAATCGGTTTCAACCATCGATTTTATTTCATCGGCAACCATGAAACGTACTGGCGATGCCAGCGTTGTTGCTGCCGTAGGTAGAGTTTCGGGAGTGTCAACAAACGGAAGTTTTATTACCGTTCGTGGTATTGGCGACCGTTATGTAAAAACAACAATTAATGGTAGTCGTATTCCAACACTCGATCCATTAACAAACAACATTAAACTCGATTTATTCCCATCGAGCTTAGTCGATAATATTATTCTTACCAAAACCCCCACTGCCGATTTACCCGGCGACTGGGCTGGAGCATATATTTCAATAGAAACAAAAGATTATCCCGATAAACTTTCGGTAAATCTTGAAACTTCTTTCGGATACAATAATCAAACAACATTTAAAAATGTGTTAAGTTCGGAACGAAGCAAAACCGATTGGTTAGGTTACGATTCGGGATTAAGAAATTACGACCACAGTAGCTTTGTTGAAACAAATGCTAATCCAACAACATACGACGAATTTATTGCCCTTGGATTGGGCGATTACCTTAAATCACTTGGAATAACAAGTGCCGACAAATGGGTGCAAAACCCCGATTTATATCAGAAACTAGGCTTAGTTCAGTTAGGTTTACTCGACAAATCGATGATGAATGACGATGCTGCCTATAAAAAAGCAAAAGACGATTTTCAAGCTCAATATTACAACAAAGCTTTCGACAGAATCAATTCGAATGCTGTAAATTCGAACAAAGGATTTAAAGATAACTGGGGCTCAACTACTCGCAAAGCTCCTTTAAATAGCAGTCAAAGTATCAGCATAGGAAATCAAACATTGCTATTTGGCAAAACATTAGGCTATTTAATTGGTTTCAAATATTCAAGTTCAACACAATACGATCCTAATTCGTCGGGAGGAAGTAAAGTAACCCAAATTGTGGGCAAAGGAGTTGTTCAATACGACTCGTTAAGTCAAAAAACAAGCAAAGAAACAAATGGATGGAGTGGACTTTTAAATCTTAGCTATATCATAAATAAGAACAATAAACTTGCTGTAATGTTCATGCCTAATATTATAGGAACAAACAGTGTAAAAGACATCGTTCGTTTTTCGCCAATCAATAATGGCTACGACACAAGTAATGCAACATACATATACTACGAACAGCGTAAGCAAATGATTTATCAATTCAAATCGGAACATACTTTACCTGGACCTGGATTAAAAATCGATTGCAATGCATCGTATACCAATGGTGCTAGCTCTGTACCTGACTACAAAAACGCTCGCTATTTTTATGATGCTGCAAACAATAAAATTCAAGGTGATGGCGAAAGAGTGTATCGCGATTTGACAGAAAAAATACTTGATGGAAGAATCAATTTCGAACTTCCCATTCAGAAAAATTCAGAGTTATCGCGTAAGCTAAAATTTGGTGGAAGCTACCAACATAACGGCAGAAACTACGACCAATATTCATATACCGTTAAACCACCCGATTTTCTACAAAAGCAAGGAATTACAATCACAAGCTTAGAAAATTATGGCATCGATTCAGCTCTTTCGACAGATGGTTTACATTTCATGAAACATAAATTAAACAAATGGTACGAAAAAGATGTTTCGCCATTCAATAGCACCATCGGTTATAGCGATGTAAAAGCTGGATTCCTATTGCTTGATTATACCATTTCAAAGTCGTTCCGTTTTTCGGGAGGTTTGCGAGTTGAACATGCATATATATTTACCGATGTACGTTTATTTCACGAATTAAATCTTCCAGCAAACGACCCTCGTCGACTCAACGATGGATCTCAATTAAGTAATCCGGGCAAATTGAACGAAACCAGTGTTCTTCCATCAGCATCGTTACTCTATAAAATAATAAAAGAAGAAACACCATTAAACCTTAAGTTAAATTATGCTAAAACAGTTGCTCGACCAAGTATTCGTGAATTAACAGACATCAGCACTGGCGACTACGAACTTAATGCATTGATTACAGGTAATCCAAATCTTAAAATGGTACATATCAATAACTATGATTTACGTCTTGAATATTCAGTAAAAACAGGCGATAACATTTCCCTCAATTTCTTTTACAAAGATTTTAAAAATCACATTGAGTTAACCGACCTTGGAGCTTTAGGAAGCAAATGGTTGAACGATCCAAACAAATCGTGGTTGCGTGGAGTTGAATTCGAGGGCAAGAAAACGATTATCAAAAATCTTGAATTCAGAGCAAACGTTGCATTAGTAAAATCGCAATCAACCTATATAAACACAGCCGTTGGCGATACCATTACACATCCAATGTACGGACAAGCTCCTTATATTGTGAACACAATGTTGTCGTACACTTCCGACAGTTTAAAGATGACCGTTTCGCTTAGTTATAATGTACAAGGTTCGCGTTTGGTTACTGTTGGTGGTAATGGATATCCCGACACATACGAACGTCCTCGACATTTATTCGATGTAAAAATATCAAAATCATTAGGCAAACATTTCTCAGCTAGCTTTACGGTGAAAGACATTTTGAATTCACCAATCAAACGTACTTATAAATACGATGGTGCTTGGGCTCGCGATTATGATGTTTATCATTATGGTACAACTTACAATTTTGCTCTTTCATATAAATTATAGATATAAAACTCACCCCCTTTCAGTCTAGGGACAGAATTTTCCTTCTCAATGTTTTAAAAGGAGGAAAAGCAATTGCGGAGTAATTGCGAGGGGTTGAGTTACAATAT
>Ga0302215_10003137_pt1 | contig 11196 bp, 11 predicted proteins | sample II_Fen_N3_1_FD_194580 | JGI IMG/M metagenome (GOLD analysis project Ga0302215, IMG submission 194580) | Peat permafrost microbial communities from Stordalen Mire near Abisko, Sweden - II_Fen_N3_1 | ecosystem: Environmental > Terrestrial > Soil > Wetlands > Permafrost | place: Sweden: Abisko... | reverse complement strand
GATAAAGACCGGGCACGTTATTGCCGGATTGTTACCTCCAAGGAATGGGACTGGAATGATTCGCGGAATTATGACCTTTGCTTCGATACAGGCAAACTGGGGGTCGATAAATGTGTCGATTTTATTCTCGATTACCTGAAACTGATGGGATTACAGAAGTAAATCCTATAAATTAAAGATAGACTGATTAAAAAACAAATAATCAAGAGATCAACAGAAATGACACAAAAAGAAACAATAAACCGGAATATCGGACTGACTTTTGACTTTGTCAACTATCTGATAGAAAATAAAGAAGAGGTTGAAAAGCTTCCCGAAAGCTTTGAATTGGAGTTTTTGGAAAAGGACTTTCCAAAATTGGAACTAAAACATGAAAAGCAATCGGCTACACCTCGACTAAATAAAAAACAGGTACGGGTTAAAAACTCATTTGATGTAATCCTCTAATTTTAAATTCAATGCGAAACATTACGGTTGGAATAAAAATATTTCGACCGTTTTTGTTATTTAAAAACAGTTAGTTTCGTATTTCACAATGAATAATTAAGTTGGATTAAAATAAAGGAGTTACCCGATAAATTTTTATGACAAACAATTACCCGGGTTTTATAGCCCATATCAGGAAATACGTCGAATTAAGCGAACAAGAAGTTGATATATTGGATTCGTACGTTAAACCTGTCGACTTGAAAAGACGGGAATACCTGATCACTGAAGGGGAAGTATGCCGGTGCAATTATTTCGTGGAAAGGGGTTGTCTTCGTATGTTTTTCAATAACGACAAGATGGTGGAACAGACTATTCAGTTTGCGCTTGAAACATGGTGGATGTCCGATTATTTTAGTTTTGCCAGGCAAAGTCCTTCACAGTACATGATACAAGCTGTTGAAAAATCTTTTGTAGTCGCTGTGGATTATTCGCTTCAGGATAAATTGTTCAGTGAAGTGCCTCAAATGGAGCGTTATTTCAGGATCATGATGCAACGTGCCCTGGCAGCTTCACAATTGCGGGTAAAATTAATTTACCAGTTGTCGAAAGAGGAAATGTACACTCAATTCGTTAATTCCTTCCCCGGATTCTTTCAGCGTGTGCCGCAATATATGATTGCTTCGTACCTGGGACTCACACCCGAATACCTGAGTGAACTCCGAAAAAGACGATAATTTTATTCTATTTCTTAAACTGGCTTAATGAATTCTTTGTTTCTATACTGCTAACTTTGCACCCTCAAGAGTAAGAACGTAAATTAGTATTCACAAATTAATTCAAATGATTAGAAATGGAAAAAATGAAAAATGAAAACATACTTCCTGAGAAATTTCGTGAAGTACTTCAACACGAAGGAGTAGTAGCAATCGTTTCGTGGGGGAATGAAGACCCACATGTGGTGAATACCTGGAACTCGTATCTGGTGGTAACAGCCGAAGAACATATTCTGATTCCTGCTTATGGAATGCGAAAAACAGAAAAGAATGTTTTGGTGAACGGACGGATAAAAATGACCCTGGGTAGTAAAGAGGTGTTGGGATACAAAGATTATCAGGGTACGGGATTTATGATTGATGGCACTGCCGTTTATCTCGATTCAGGTGTTACATATGATACTATGAAGGCGAAATTCCCGTTCTTAACAAGGGTGATCGATGTAACAGTTACCGGAATTAAGCAAACGATTTGAAAAAAGGAAGAAATCCAAAAAAAGCAGGAGAAAATGGTGGTATTAATCCATCATTTTTTATTTAATACTCATCCAGAAAGCGCCATAGTAGTTTCTATTCATAAAACTACACAAGTTTCAACTTATTTTAAACATACACTGTACTTTAAACGTTATAGATATCCTTAACCATTATTCAATTCATTATGAAAGTAAAATTTGTCTTTCTATTTCTTTCACTGGCATTTATAGGGAATGCGCAATCGTCGTTGAAATTTATTACCTTTAATTTGCCTGATGTAAGGGAGTTTTCGAATAGCATTGCATTGAATGCAAATGAAACCTTTAAGTTTAACAGTGAAGGTATACCTGTTGATAACAGGATTTTCTACGTAGTAACATATATAAATACCTCGGACAAGAGCGATTCGATTATTGTGATGTTCAGGGTAAATTATATCGGAGGTACCGGAGATATCGCCAATCCGGGAACTCCTCAATACTCCTATTACAAAACAACCGGCAAGTTCAGGAACCTTTTTCCTTTCTGGTTAAAATTCATGAACCCATCAGCGGACAGTACTGTAATACAGACTAAGAAAAAAGATGAAACAATTGTAAAAGGGGCAACCTATGATTTTAATGAGGAAAAGGCACATTGGAAGATAGAGAAATTTTAATGAATTGATCAGGAAATAGATATTTCGTAAAAAACAGAACCTACTAAACCTTATTATATTTTTCAGCTTTGTAGAGAGAAACGGAACGCATTATGTTAAACCTTATTTCTTTATTTTATGAAAATTGAATATTATAGTCTGTACACCCATTTTATATTTATCACACTCAATAGGTTGCCTTTAATCCCGGAAAAAAACAGGCAACGAATTGAAAAATATATCACAGGGGTTGTGAATCATCTGAATTGCAAGATGTGTGCCATTTATGCGAATCCGGAACATGTACATTATCTTGTTGCGCGAACACCCGACATGGATGAAGAACGGCTGGCCGGAATCATTGAGACTTCGACCAATCAATTTATTAATGAAAACAAACTCAGCCTGGGAAGATTTCAATGGCAGGATACCTGTACTGCTTTTTCAGTCTCAAAAAGGGATGTGAATAAAGTAAGTGACTATATTTTAGGGCAGAAAGAATTTCATCTAACACAGAGATTTGCAGATGAGTATGACGATTTTCTGAAATACTATCAACGGCCAATCCATCTGATAAAGATAAGGGTTTAGTTTAAGATTATCAGATAAATAACCACATTAGTTGACCTGTTCATGAAGTCAAAAGGTTGATTAAGTTGAAATAGTTATGCAAAGGTCAATAAAGTTGATCGGGGTATAAATAGAAATTAATTGACATCACTAACCAAGCCTTTAAAAAATAAAGTTTTTCAGAAATAACCGATCGGGTAGTTATTTTTTGTATGTATGGAATTGCTATTCCGTTTAAAGTGTTACATTTGCCTCTGATAATTCCATCCGAAAAAATATCCTGTCTTCATGAAATTTAAATTTTACGTATCGCTTGCATTTTTAGTTATTACCGTCTCTTCGTACTCACAAATCAAGATTCTATTTGATGCTACCAAAGCCGAATCAGCTTCGAATGCCGATTGGGTGATTGATACCGACCTGAATAACCTTGGTTTCTCGGCATCAGGTGCTTCCGTTGGTTCAGGTACTGAATCTAACCCCCAGCAATTCCCGACACCCAATCAATCGACCGTAACGGGCACTACGCCTGAAACATACTGGAAAGGAGCCATATCGTCATGGGGCATTGATTGTGCGAAACAGGGTTACCAGGTAGAGACACTTCCGTACAATGGAAAAATAACCTACGGTCTGAGCAGCAACCTGCAGGACCTGAGTCGCTATAAGGTGTTTATTGTTTGTGAGCCTAATATCGTGTTTTCGGCAACGGAAAAGGTTGCTATCCTGAATTTTGTGAGAGACGGGGGTGGACTGTTCATGGTGTCCGACCACAATATCTCCGACAGGAATAACGACAGCTGGGATTCGCCACATATCTGGAATGACCTGCTGACCAATAATACAGTAGAAACAAATCCATTCGGCATAGCTTATGATTATGTGAACATATCGGGTGCCAGCACGAATGTCAACCCGTTAGCAATTGATTCTATCCTGAAAGGACGCATTGGAACAGTAACCCAGGCAGAATGGTTTAACGGGACAACCATGACCCTGACTCCCACAAAGAATGCTTCGGCAACAGGTAAGATTTTTACAACCGGTTCATCGATTACAGGAACTACCAATGTGATGTTTGCCACAGCCCGCTATGGGAAAGGGAAAGTGGCAGCAATAGGTGACAGTTCACCATGTGATGATGGCACGGGCGATACAGGAGATACATCGCTGTATAATGGTTACTGGACCGATGCAGCGGGGAATCACCGACCGTTGTTGATGAATGCCACCATTTGGCTGGCAACTTCGAAAACACTAACAGCTATTAACGAACATCCGGCAGATCCTGTGGAACTGACGGTTTACCCAAACCCTGTCAGGGATGGTAAACTGCATGTACAGTACATTGGAAGTGAATCAGCCCAGGCTAACATAAGGATCATGGATCTTGCAGGCAAAACGATTAAAACAATCCAGTCAGGAACTCAAACCAGCCATGTTGATGTTGCGGGTATCCCTGCCGGAACGTATCTGATCAGGGTTACTACTGAAAAGACGATAAGTTCGCGATTATTTGAAATCATTCACTGACCGCTCTTATACCATTAAAAAAACAGAACATAAGTGAGACAATGCCTATTGTGTTGTCTCTCCAGTATTTCAAATAAAACATTTATCTTTGTCGTTGAATTAATACCAAAATGAACAAACAGGTACCGGTTGCTTTTATGATGTTCGGGATGCTTTTTACAGTATGCCTGATAGTTGCTAACATTGTGGGGCAAAAATTAATTACTGTCGGAGGCATTGATGTAACTGCGGGATTACTGATCTTCCCCGTCACCTATATTGTCAATGACCTGATAGCCGAAGTATGGGGTTACCGGAAAGTGAGGCTGATTATCTGGACGGGATTCATGATGAATTTCTTCGTGGTACTGATTTTTAAGCTCAGCATCTGGGCACCGGCTTCGAAGTTCTTCCCAAACCAACATGCCTTTGAACTGATTCTGCACAATACGGAACGCATCACGGTTGCCAGTTTTATAGCCTTCCTGTTCGGGTCGTTCCTCAATGCCTACGTGATGAGTAAGATGAAGATCCTGCAACACGGCCGCCATTTCTCGATACGAGCGGTTGTCTCCACCATCGTGGGGGAAGGGGCGGATTCGCTGGTATTCTTTACCATTGCCTTCTCCGGAATCCTTCACCGCCACGAACTGTTGATCCTGATCCTGACTCAAACCGGTTTGAAGACTGCTTATGAAATACTTGCCCTGCCTTTCACGAACTATGTGGTGAACCGGGTAAAGAAAATTGAAAGGACCGATGTCTTTGACAACAAGATATCGTACAATCCGTTTAAGATAAAGGATATCTGATTATTTTTTAAAAGCGAACAGGAGCTGTCAAGTAAGGGAAAATAAAGTGTGTCGTATAATTCCCCTGCTCCCGCATGATTGTATCTCGTGGTCAGTTCTTTCGGATGTGAAATATACCTGATCATGTGATTGTAATTTAATATTGTCACACGATATTTCCTGCGACAGCAAGGCGACATATACTTGCTTTTACAACTTCCCTGTACTTCCGGTATTTCCCTTGCGCCTGAATGGTTCTTCTTATTTTTGTTGTTTCAGATCTCCATTTTTTTAATTCCGGTACAACGTATCCTACCATTCTTTTACTTTAATTACAACGTGGAATTCGGTCGTATCCCGGTCGTATCCCGGTCGCATTCTGGTCGCATTCTGGTCGTATTTCAGATAGGGTTCAGATAGGGTTGAGATAGGGTTGAGATAGGGTTCGGATAGGGTTCGGATAGGTAGACCTATCTCAACCCTATCTGAACCCTAAGGAAATCCCAAACAAAGTCTCTCTATACAAAGAAAGGATACCGGAGAAGAGGAGAAGTAGATGCGTTGTCCCGGCGATACATCACCTAAATTCAAACGGACTATACCTGTCCGAACAGAGAAGAGAGAATGGTATCGTTTGTTATATGAATTTTCAATCCCTACTTTTGTATTATTAGAATTTTTAATCAGATATACACAAATTTTTAATAATGTTTGTTATATTTGTATCGTTAAAAAGAAAATGCAGAATTGTAGGCCTACTTGCACCCACGAAATTGTAACGCTTGGGAAGTTCTGTCAGTAGTAAAAGAGATTAGATTAATATAGCCACACGATGCAATCGTGCGGCAGCGAGGGAACTGTAAAAAACGGTGGAATAAATGGACCTTATATTATTAACTATAAGTGACAACCTGTAATAACACTGAAAACGGCAATATAAAAGGATTTATGAACTTATAGGCTTTATATGCCAAAATAAATTAAAAAGAACATTCTAAAAATTTGCATTTCAGATACATATTGTTTACTTTTGGCAATTCCTCAGTAGTTAGGAGTAAATCAATAAAAAAGTTAAAATCGAGAAATCTGATAATTAAATTCACTGAAGAAACTGCTCCCAATATCGAAGAATTGAAGAAAATGGCAGCCACAAAAACAGATGCTAATTTGAGAATAGAAGCTGTTGAAGAATTAGGAAAGTGGAAATGTAGACAGTCAATAGATGTTCTGTGGAGACTGATGATTAATGATATAGTTTACGAAGTGCAAAATGCAGCGTTTCTTAAATTGCAATCATTTGGCGAAGAAGTTAAACTGCCTAGAAAGTCCAAAGGAAATCTAATAAAACAAATTGAGAAGAAGATTGAGAAAGTATTGAGGTCTGTTGATAGCGATATTAGCTACTCTGAGTTTTTAGAAATTCTGCAAAAGAAATTACCAGAAGAATATGATGTTTACAAACATGAAATGAAAACGAAATTTGACACATGGTTGAAGAACATAATTAATCAGTTTCTAACTGAGATTCGTTCAAAAATAAAATTGTAAGAGATTTAACTAACAACTTGAATGTGATGATTTGTATATTTTTGCAATCAAAAAAACAATCAAAATTAGTTGAACTACGAGAATCAAACCGTAAAAGAAACTATTGGAAGCTGAGAACAGAAGCCGAAATGCTTGAGATTTAATAAGAAATAAAGAGTTATGAAAACAAAAAATTTACATTTAGTTGTGGTATTCTGTTTTTTAGGACTTCTGTCTATCAATACAGTGGCCTTAAATTACAACATTACTTTTACCGGAACAGGAGCAAGTTCTACGGTAAATAGTGTAATTGTTCAGAATCTTACGAAAGGTACTTCGGTAATCGTACCTGCTGGAAACGTATTGAATTTGACTGATTCGCCCAATGCTGTAGTACAAGTGAGTGCCAATGATGAAACGATTCGTGTTTACTCCACCTTTGTGGATGGAAAATCTATGGTGTCATTTTACGCAAAACAAGCTGGTATTACCCAAATCAATACTTATAGCCTTGATGGCAGAAAGGTAGCCGGGATAAGCACAGATTTGCAAGCAGGCAGAAACACGTTTGAGTTATACTTGCCTAAAGGTGTTTATTTGCTTCAAGTCACTGGGAATGAATATGCCTATACTGCCAAACTGTTGAATCAAACCGGCACGCAGGGTAACCCCAGGATAGTTTACACCAGTATAGACAGGCCAGTATCTTCGGACCTGCAAAAGACCAAGAGTTCTACCTCTGATATAACCACCATGACTTATACTGCCAGAGACCAGTTGCTCTATAAAGGAATTTCAGGAAACTATAATACTATAGTTACCGATGTACCAACCGGCAGCAAGACTACGAATTTTAATTTTGTGGCTTGTACGGATGCCGATGGGAATAACTACACGGTGGTAACTATCGGTGCGCAGACTTGGATGGCTGAAAACCTGAAAACAACCCAATATAATTATGGCATAGCTATTCCCTTGGTAACGAATAGTATCGCCTGGGGATACCTGATCACTCCCGGTTATTGCTGGTATAACAATGATGCCGCCACGTATAAAAACCTGTATGGGGCATTGTATAACTGGTACACAGTAAATACAGGAAGGTTAGCTCCCACCGGTTGGCACGTGCCAACCGATGCCGAGTGGACAATCCTGCAGAATTATCTGATAGCGAATGGCTATAACTACGATGGCTCCACTTCGGGAGATAAGTATGCTAAATCCTTAGCTGCCACAACCAATTGGACTATCTTCGCAGCCGCAGGCACTATCGGCAATGATTTAACAAAAAACAACCGTACCGGTTTTTCGGCTATGCCGGGTGGTTATCGCGGCTACAATGGGTTGTACTACAGCACAGGAGGCATCGGTTACTGGTGGAGTTCTACCGAGGATGGTATCAGCTTCGCCTGGGATAGGCAACTGGAGAACTGCAACGGTTCTCTATTCTGGGTCAACGACCTCAAGCACGGCGGGTTCAGCGTTCGCTGTGTCAGGGATAATTAATTCAGTTGATTATTTTTCTATTTGATTATTTACCTCACTTTTTTTATTATAAGTTAATGGAATAAGCCTATTTCGTACTATTATGATTCTTTGTAAGCACTGGATAGTTCAGAGTGAAGCGGAGACATGTGCTTGAAATAGTCCTTTGGGTTGATTGAAAATTATGTAAATAAAAATGGAGTTTATGTGAAATAAAGTTTCTTTCTTTGAAACTGAATTAAACAAAGAGAGTAAAGAAACAAAATATCAGCAACTTTTAATAAGTTGAATGTAACCAGCAGTCTAAAATATTTTAGTTTCTATAGTTGCCTGCATATCAGTAAACTAAATTATTTTTAATCTACACATAAATGCGATATATACCCAATTAAATAAGTATATCCATTTTCAATTGGACGTAAATATGTGTTAGCAGTTATTATAAAAAAAAGAATATGCAGATATTGGAAGAATGGAGGAATAATTTAAATGTTCATTTTACAGAAATGAATGAACTGTTAAATGAAAGTAAAAGTATCAGTAAAAGCTATGATAAATCAAAGAAAGATAAATCAGAAATTGGATTTAATGTATTTAATATTACTTCAGATTTATATTACAGAGAAAATTTTCATAGTGACATTATAAAAGCATTATTAGACCCAAAAGAAAAACATAACCAAAACACGAAATTCCTGTATTTATTTATCGACTTATTGAATAAAGTAAATACATCTACTATTATTCTTGAAGATAATTATAAAAACGTAAATGTTGTAAGAGAGCAATCAAATATCGATATTTTGATAACTGATGAAACTACGAAAAGAGCTATAATCATTGAAAATAAAATCAATAATGCTGTTGATAAGAATCGACAACTACCACGTTATTACAATGAGGTGAAGCAAAATTATTTTGTAGACGCTATTGTTTATTTGACTTTAGACTCGTCTAAACGACCGGACAAACACGATTGGACAAAAGACGAGTTGATTGCCATTGATAACCTATTAAAGATTATTCCTTCATTTGATAGACATGATCGCCCAAATGTATATAAAGACTGGCTATTACCAGCAATCATTGAATCTAACGATATAGATAGTACTTATTTATTGAGGCAATACGCAACACTTTTGAAATTTTTAAATACAAATTATATGGATACTGTTAGTTTAGAAAAGTTCTATGAAATATTAAAAGAAAAAGACAATCTGAAAACGTCTATCTCTATAAAGAACATGCTGAATGAATTACCTGAATATTTAGCCATTAGAGTTGAAGATAAATATAAAAACAATTGCTATCCATTTCAGAAAATTTGGCGATATAAACAGACTGATACTGTCTTTGAAGCTTTTCAAATGGAAAACCTGTACTTAAAACTTGATATTTGGTGCGGGGAATATGGATATAACGCAATCTTTTGGAATCCTCAAAATGAGAATTATGACATAAAAGAAGATTTTAAAGATATTGATATTTTCAAAGATTTTGAATACAATAATGGCAAGAAATTTAGTATCGTGAAAAAGTTCTCACTGTTTGAAGAAGGATTATTATTTTCTTTTATCGATCAGCTATTGGATGTTTTAAAGAAGAAAATAACGAATAGTTAATACATAGGACTTCGTGTGGTAGGCACGATCGCATGCTCCCGCGCAATTGTATTGCGTGGAAAGTTATGCCGGAGGTAAAATATATTAGATAATGTGATTGTAATTTAATATTGTCACACGATGCAATCGTGCGGAAGCGAGGGTGTGGTCAGAAGATGAAGATAAGTTATTTCATTAGAATCTCAGATTAAAACAATTTTAGAGCTGCCTCAAACGAGAAATTGGGGCAGCTTTTTTAATTTCTTTAAGATAGTTTGTGATAGTGAAAATTATTCGTATTTTTGACGCATGGTAAATGACGATAAACGATTGACTATTCGTGATTGGGCGGAAGATGACCGTCCACGTGAAAAGATGCTCCGAAAAGGTACACAGAGTCTTTCGGATGCAGAGTTGCTGGCTATCCTGATCGCCATAGGGAGTCGGAATGAAACGGCAGTAGAGTTGGCACGCAGGATATTGAATGACTGCCAGGACAACCTGAATGAGTTGGCGCAACTCACCATTGCCGACATGTGCAAACGATTCAAAGGAATCGGAAAGGCGAAAGCGATTACCATCATGGCAGCCCTGGAGTTGGGGAAAAGACGCAAGACCAGTGAAATACTTGAACGGAAGAAAATAACATCCAGCAGAGACCTGTTTGATCTGTTTGAGCCCCAACTGGTTGATTTGCCTCATGAAGAGTTTTGGCTGGGTTTGCTCAACGGGGCCAATAAAGTAATCGAAATACGACGGTTGACACAGGGTGGGAGCAAGCAGACGGTGGTGGATGTACCCATGTTGCTTAAGATAGCCCTTGAGAAATCGGCACAGTCATTGGTGGTGGCGCACAATCATCCTTCGGGACAGAACAGGCCCAGCCATGAAGATGAACTGATAACAAGACGAATAAAAACGGGTTGCGAAGCAATTGGTATTACTCTGCTCGATCATATTATCATTGCCCGCGGGGAGTATTACAGTTTTAGCGACGAAGGGAAGATGTAATGATTTGAAGATGTATTGATTTGAAAATTTGAAAAAGAAGGTTGGTATGCAGTATTGTGTTTTTACCCTAAAGTTCATTATTCTTCTAGAACCAATTAACTCAATCAACCAATCAACCAGTCAACCAATTAACCAATTAACCAATCAACCAATTAACCAATAACCAATTAGCATGATATTACTCGAGGTAGAGAATGTAGTGAAACAATTTGCAGGGCATCTGGCACTGGACAGGGTAAGTCTGACGGTTCCGGAAAATACGATCTATGGGTTACTGGGCCCGAATGGTGCCGGGAAAACCACGTTGATTCGCATTATCAATTGCATTACTGCCCCTGATAGCGGAGAAGTAAGGTTGAACGGAAAACGAATGACCCCATCGG
>Ga0302215_10003136_pt1 | contig 11197 bp, 7 predicted proteins | sample II_Fen_N3_1_FD_194580 | JGI IMG/M metagenome (GOLD analysis project Ga0302215, IMG submission 194580) | Peat permafrost microbial communities from Stordalen Mire near Abisko, Sweden - II_Fen_N3_1 | ecosystem: Environmental > Terrestrial > Soil > Wetlands > Permafrost | place: Sweden: Abisko... | reverse complement strand
TATGATGTATGCCGGAATGGGGAAAGGGGGAGAAAGCCTTTCCTATTCTACAAGCAATACTCCTATCGGTCCCTGGAAATATAAGGGAAAAATCATGGAGAATCAAAAAACCAACAGTTTCACCAATCATGGTGGTATAATTGATTACAAAGGCAACTCTTATGTTTTCTATCACACCGGATTGCTACCAGGTGGAGGAAGCTATGGCCGAGCTGCATGTGTTGAGCAATTCACGTACAATCATGACGGTACTATCCCTTCTGTTTCCATATCCAAGGAAGGCCCTAAACCCATTGATGAAATCAATCCGTACAAACGAGTTGAAGCAGAAACAATGGCCTGGTCGCAAAAATGTTCCGTATCTCAAAATGAGAAAAATGGTGTATATGTTTCAAGCACTCGTTTGAAAGGCTATACAAAAGTACGCGAGGTGAATTTTGGGAACCAATCGCCCAAATCATTCTCAGCCTCATTGGCTGCCGGAGTTGATGGTGGTGTTTTGGAAGTTCGTTTGGACAGTGTTTCAGGATCCCTTATATCATCCATTCAATTGCCTCGCACAGGAGGTTGGGAGGAATTTAAAACATTTACAACGCAACTAATGCAAGAAGTGGTTGGAAAGCATGATGTTTACTTCTGTTTCAATGGACAAAACATCACAGCCGGCCGCGAATTATTCAACTTTGACTGGTGGAAATTTCAACAATAAATAATCAATCAAAAAATGTTACGAATAACCAATATAAATTTAACCTTAGCCTTAGCCTTAGTTTTTATTTTCGTTGAAGATTTATCAGGCAGTTCAATTGGCAAATATGCTTTACCTACTAGCGAACTACTTGTTTACTGGAGTTTCGAACAGGTCAAACACTTAAAGGGTGATTCAGTTACAACTTCAACAGTAGGTCAACCTCTTACTGCCGACAACCGTAGTCCTATCGAACCACAACCTTATGTTTACGACGAGTCAGGGAATGGAAATTTCCTTCAGGCACGTGGAATTAAACCATCGCTAAATGTGTTTTCAGCCGACGTTCCGATATCACAGGTTGATGGAAAACCTAATTCCCGATCGCTTACTTTGAAAAACAGCGAATATGAGGTGACATTTGACCGACCGTTGGCATATTACGACATGCAGAGAAGATGGACAATAGAAGCCAGCTTAAAATGCAACTTACTTGGTACCGAGCAGGTTTATCTTTGTAAAGAAGGAGCGAAAGGCCAGTTGGCAGGTGACGTGTCTATTGGCTTTGATAATATGTTAAAAAAATACTTTGTTGAGGTGATGTGTGCTGACGGTGTACCTCGTCGTATTACAGCAGGAGAAGAAGTAGAAGCGGGAAAGTGGTATGATGTTCGCGCCCAGGCTGATTATGATTCAAAGAATAGACAGACCCAACTTCGCTTTGAAGTGAAACCGTCCGGACATGCAAACTTTGGCAGTTACACATCCATCAACTTCAAAGGCTCTGCCCTGCGAAGTAATGCCGGCATGTGGGTAATCGGGCGTGGATTTCCAGGAGGTTTTCCCAATAGCCTTCAAGTACTTGATGGAGGAATTGATGAAGTTAAGATCTCTGGAGAGGCAATGCCTCGTGTAGCCGGTCAGAACCCACTTTTTACAGATGCCTTTACAGCCGATCCAGCGATTACTGTCATTGGAAACACGCTTTACGCATATGTTGGACAAGATAAAGCCACTGTAGGAGGATGGTTCAACATGCCTAACTGGCTTTGCTACTCAACAACTGATATGAAGAACTGGACTGCTCATGGTCATGTTTTGGCTGCTAAAGATTTTGTCAATGCGAATAGTGGGTCAGCTTGGGCGGCACAGGTGGTGGAAAAAGATGGTAAATATTACTATTATGTTACTTTAGACTGCAAAGAAGGACACTTCATTACAGTGGCTGTAAGTGATAGTCCTACCGGTCCTTTCAAGGAAGCTATTTCTGGTAAGCCACTCATAACCGATAAAATGACTACTGATTCGCACAGGCCAAATGCAGATATCGACCCAACGATTTTTATTGATACCGACGGCACTCCCTGGATGGCTTGGGGAAATGGCGACTGCTACCTGGTCAAATTAAAACGTAACATGGTTGAGATTGATGGACAAATTACAAAAGTGCCATTCAGAAATTATTCGGAAGGTCCATGGCTTTTCAAACGTGGTGATTTCTATTACATGGTTTATGCCGCTGATGCTCCAGGTGTACAGGCTGAGCAAATAGCCTACTCTACAGCGAAAAAAATTACAGGGCCCTGGACATATGGAGGTTTTGTTACCGGACCTGCAAAGCACGGTTTTACGATTCATCCATCAGTTAACGAGTTTAAGGGGCAATGGTATTTTTTCTACCACGATGGTTCCTACACCTTGAATGGGACACCGGGTGGCGATTGCAGGCGCCAGGTATGTGCTGAATATCTTTATTTCAACCCGGATGGAACTATTAAACCCATCACTTTGACAACTGAAGGAGTGAGTATTCCGGCGAAATAAGAGGTGTTGTGTAAACCTGTAGAATAAATTCTATTTGTTCGCTGATTTTTTTTGCAAAAGATTAACTTTACGTCTATAAATGGATATGAAAATAAATAATTGATTTATATTTGGCAATTAATTTGGTTCAACTATTTTATTATATACAATTTAACTTGTAGTAATAAGTAAATTTGAGCATTGAAATTGACTGTATTTAAACATGAAAAGGAAATGATCAATAAGAAAAAACAACTATTGCTATTTATTGTGAGCAGTATGATCAGTGTTTCTACTGTTCTCGCACAGATAAAAAAAGACTATCATACTTGGGCAACTACTCCACCCTTAGGTTGGAATAGCTGGGATTGCTTTGGAACGACTGTGACCGAACAGCAAATCAAAGAACAGGCCGATGCAATGGCTAAACAACTTTTACCAAGTGGATACAAATACCTTACAGTGGACATCCAATGGTATGAACCTGAGGCAAAGGGACATGCTTATGATCCAAATGCAGTTCTCACTATGGACGGTTATGGCCGACTGACTCCTGGTTTGAAAAAATTCCCTTCAGCTGCCGATGGTAAAGGATTTAAGTATCTAGCCGATTATGTGCATTCAAAAGGACTTAAATTTGGAATCCATATCATGCGTGGTATTCCTCGTCAGGCTGTTGAAAAAAACACGCCTGTTTTTGGTACAACATTTAAGGCTCAGGATATCGCATTAACAAATTCCAGGTGCCCATGGAACCCTGACATGTACGGTGTTGATGCCACCAAACCCGAAGGCCAGGCTTACTATTATTCAATTATCCAGATGTATGCTGATTGGGGAGTTGATTTCATAAAGTGCGACGATATTTCGCGTCCTTACGACAGTGTTCAGAAAGCCGAGATTGAAGCCCTTCGTAATGCTATTGATAAAACTGGCCGCCCAATTATTTTAAGTTTATCGCCTGGTGCAACACCGATTACAGCTGGTGAACACGTTATGAACCATGCCAACATGTGGCGTATTACCGATGATTTCTGGGATCGATGGGGATTATTACTAGCCATGTTCGAGCGAATGGATGCCTGGACTCCTTACCGTGGGCCAGGGCACTTTCCTGATGCTGATATGCTCCCGATTGGAATTATCGATTTCAAACGTCCTACTAACTTCACCCGGAATGAACAGTATACGCTTATGAGCATGTGGGCAATTGGCCGTTCACCGCTTATTTTCGGAGGTGATATGACCAAGCTGGATGATTTTACCAAAGAAATGCTCACAAATCCAGAGATGTTGAAAGTAAACCAACAAAGTACAAACAATCGTCAGGTCTCACGCGATAAAAACCTGATTGTATGGGCAGCTGATGTGCCAGACAGCAAAGTTAAATATGTTGCACTTTTTAATGCACAAAGTAATGGTGATAATATCGATTTCAAAAATGCTGATTATGCAAGCCCTCTAATTTCCGGTAAAGGTAGATCCCAAAAGGTTGAGGTATCGGTGAAAGATGCAAAGAAGCTTGTCTTATTCGTTAAAGATGGTGGTAATGGTTTCGATTCGGATCATGTAGTGTGGGTTAATCCTGTGCTTCATGGGCCAAAAGGAGACCTTAAACTTACCGATTTGAAATGGCTCAGCGCTAGTGCAGGTTGGGGTGAAGTACATGTGAACCGGACATGCGATAACAAGCCGATTGTTATAAATGACAAAGAAGTTGAGGGTATTGGAACTCATGCTGAATCTATTATAATTTACGAATTGCCGGAAGGTTACAATACCTTTACAGCAACCGGAGTTGTTACTCAGGACAAAGGTTCGGTTGTTTTTGGTGTTCTTGTTAGCAGAGGGACAATAAATTTTGCTGAAACCGCAAAGGTAAAAGTAAATTTCGAAGATATAGGCATAAAAGGGAAAGTCAAGGTACGGGATTTATGGAGCCACAAAGACTTGGGAACATTCAAAGGAAGTTTCAGTCGTGAATTATCGCAGCATGGTGCCGGGCTTTATCGAATCAGCCCTTTGCGTTAATGTATTAAAAAGTATTAGGCAAGAAAATATAATGTAATATACAAACACGTAAAATGCAATTAATCAGAAACACACATACAAAAGCAGAGAAATTAATTTTTAAAATGATTTTGATATTCAATTTATTGGCAGTATCATTTTTATATTCACAAAACTTGAGTGTTCAAAGTGTTAGTGTTGGAGAGAAAGTAAATATTTACCAAGACTTCAAGTCTGAATTTATGTGGAATGCTAAAGTGAAAATTGCCAATACGATAAACATAGGTGAAAGCAAGCGTGGTATTAGAAGAGTAATTCCGATTACCGGAGGATCGTTTGCCGGCCCCCAAATTAAAGGAGAAGTTTTGTCTGGCGGAGAAGACTGTCAATTGGTTCGTCCCGATGGAGATACAGAACTGAATGCCAGCTATCTACTAAAAACCGATGATGGTTATGTAATTGAAGTCGTTAACAAAGCATTGATTCATACCGATGCAAAAAGTAAAACTTTCTATTGCAAGTCTGTTCTTGATTTAGAAGCACCAAAAGATAGCCCTTACGATTATCTTAATCATGCTATCTTTATAGGAACATTAAAAATACCCGAGTTGAAACCCGGCGAGGAGCCTTATGTTGTAATTGGAGTTTATAAATTACTATGATTATACCTACAGTAGTCAATAATTATTTAATGTTACATATCTTTGTTTATTTAAATGATTATCCGCAAAGACTCCTAATCTTTTATAATTGTAAAAGCGGTATTCATTAGTAGTTTTTATGTTAATATATTTGTTTATAATGCTGATATTCACTATATTTATAGCATAAAAAGCCATGAATATATTTAATTTCATTCAGCAATTTCCCGATGAGAACGCTTGTCGGTTAAAATTTAAAGAACAAAAAAACAAAACCGGTATAATTTGTAATAAATGGATTTGTGCTGAGCATTATTGGCATGAAAATAAACTTTGTTATGAATACAAACACTGTCATCATCGTAAATCATTACGTTCAGGGACTGTGATGCAAAGTTATAAGCTGCCTTTTCGATATTAATCGTTGCAATGCATTTGCTCACATGTACCAGGAAATAATTCTCAATAGAAGAATTACGTCGTCCATCAGGACATAAACGTTATCAACCTATTTGGGAAATGATAAATAAACTTGGTGATGTTATAGTAAACGCGATAATGAATATCAACTTACAGGATAAATGGAACTTGACGAAGGTTTCTTTACGACATAAATTTCACTAGAACAAAAGAATAAACCCTTGAAGAGAGGACGTGGAAGTCAATGTAAAAGTAAAGTGCCTGTTATGTCAGAAAGTCCTTTTGTAGAAAATACAAAGAAAGGTCGTAAACCAAAACGAGTAAGTCATATTAAATACTATCTAAATGTGTACTATTACAAATTTAATAGAAGATACTTTGGAGATAATATTTTCGACGGATTAATTATTACTGCCGTTTCTTATACTTCTGATTTCAAAAGTAAAATTTATTATAGGACACTTTGCGGATAATCATTTTATTAAAGATAAAAGGATATGATAGTCTTTGATTGTAAAGAAATCTTTTAACAGAGTATATCTCTGATATTAAATACTGTAAAAATAATCATCAAATAAATAATTTATGAAAAAAATCAATCTAATGCTGTCGTTGTTGTTGGTTCTGTCCATTAGCATTCAGGCACAATCGTATCAAAAAACCGATTTGGGTGTAAAAGCAAAAATCAATTCAACGAATGTTGAAATTCAGTTTTACGGACCATCAACAGTAAGAGTTTTGAAATCACCGGTTGGAAAATCCTTTACCAAGGAAAGCTTAACAGTAGTAGAAAAGCCTCAAACCACAAAGTTTACTGTCAATCAACAAGGGAATATAGTATCGTTGAAAAGCGATAAATTGAAAGTTGATATTGATGTAAAATCCGGTAAAATATCATATTACACAATTGCCGGAAAACAACTTCTAAGCGAGAAAGAATCTGGTGCAACGTTTACTGATTTCGACGATGCAGGATCAAAAACTTATACAATTAGTCAGTCTTTTACGCTCGACAAAGACGAAACTATTTATGGTTTAGGTCAACAGCAACGTGGTAAACTGTCTTTGCGTAACACAAAACTAAACATGGTACAAGGTAACACGGATGATTACGTTCCTTTCCTTGTTTCAACAAATGGTTACGGTTTGTTTTGGGATAATTATTCCCCCACCATTTTCGAAGATAAGCCAGAGAGCACCATATTCAAATCGGATGTCGGCGATTGCATTGATTACTATTTTATGTCCGGTGAAAATATCGATGGGTCAATTGCTGAAATGCGAACTCTATCGGGGCAAGCTCCAATGTTTCCTTTGTGGACTTTTGGTTACTGGCAAAGTAAAGAACGTTATAAAAGCCAGAACGAGCTGGTAGGTGTCGTTAATAAATATCGGGAACTTGGCGTACCCCTCGATGGAATCATTCAGGACTGGCAATATTGGGGAAATAATTACCTGTGGAATGCTATGGAATTTTTAAACTCCGAATTTTCTAATCCTAAGAAAATGATAGAAGATATACATAATCAGAATGCACACCTGATTATTTCCATTTGGTCTTCATTTGGTCCACAAACAAAACAATATAGCGAAATGAAACCAAAGGGTATGTTACTGAACTTTGGAACATGGCCACAATCCGGATTGGAAACATGGCCACCAAACCGAGAATATCCATCAGGTGTAGAACCATACGACCCATATAATCCTGAAGCCCGTGATATTTACTGGAAATATTTGAATAAGGGGCTTTTCTCATTGGGAATTGACGGTTGGTGGATGGATTCCTCCGAACCCGATCATCTAGATTTTAAACCATCTGATTTCGACATTAAGACTTATCTTGGCTCATTCCGTAAAGTCCGTAATGCTTTCCCATTAATGACTGTAGGAGGGGTAGCAGAACACCAGCGTTCGGCTAGTTCCGATAAACGGGTTTTTATTCTTACTCGCTCGGCATTTGCCGGACAACAACGCTACGGAGCCAATACATGGTCGGGTGATGTGAATTCTTCCTGGCAAACATTGCGCAACCAGATACCGGCAGGGCTCAACTTTTCCATGAGTGCCATTCCTTACTGGAATACCGATATTGGAGGCTTTTTTGCAGGTGCATATAACAAAAGCTTCAATGATGGAACTGGAGCCAAAAACCCTTCTTTTCAGGAATTATATGTTCGTTGGCTTCAATTTGGGGCATTTACCCCCATGATGCGTTCGCACGGCACTGATGTTCCCAGGGAAATCTATAATTTCGGGAAGAAAGGTGAACCAATCTACGATGCGATAGCAAAGGCAATTAATTTGCGTTACTCCTTATTGCCATACATTTACTCAACGGCTTGGGCGGTTACGAATAGACAATCTACCATAATGCGCGCTTTGGTGATGGATTTTAATGATAAGAAGGTGGTAGACATGAGCAACGAATATATGTTTGGTAAATCAATATTGGTAGCTCCTGTTGTTAATGCGCAATACACTCCGGAAACTATTATAAGAGCAAATGCAGAAACCGGTTGGGATAAAAAAGATGCTATTAACGAAAATAAAAGTGAAGCAGTGAACTTTGCTCAGGCTAAATCAACGAAAGTTTATTTACCCGAAGGAACAGCCTGGTACGACTTCTTGACAAATACGAAAATCAAAGGTGGTCAGGAAATAGTAAAAGCAACAACAATCGATGAAATTCCTTTGTACATTAAATCGGGAAGTATAATTCCTTTTGGACCGCAAGTACAATATGCAACCGAAAAGAAATGGGATAACCTGGAAATCCGTGTTTACCGGGGAGCTAATGGTGAATTTACATTGTATGAAGATGAAAACGATAATTATAACTACGAAAAAGGAGCATATTCAATAATTACATTTATATGGAATGAAGCAAAGAAATCATTAACTATTAATGACCGTAAAGGTTCGTTCCCGGGCATGCTTACAACTCGAAAATTTAATATTGTAGTTGTAGCAGATGGTAAAACTATTGATAAAGTTGTGACTTATACTGGTAAAAAAGTTATAGTTAAGCTATAGATATTATCATGAGTCTTCAGATGAAAAAGTTTTTGATCTGTGTTCTGATTATACATGGTTTTAGCTTTTTGGCTGATGCAAGTCAATTAAACACACCTTTAACATAGAAGCTGCACAACTTATCGGAAGTGCGTTAAAAGCACCAGACAGTAAGGTCTCCGGAGGATATGTAGTTTGTTTGACCAAACCGGGCGAAGGTGTGAAATTTTCAGATATTCCAGCATCTGGTAAACTAGCCATTCGTTATGCTTCAGCATCAGTTGGTACTATCAGTATTACTGTGAACAATCAACTGGCACGCAAGGTAAATATTCATTCGTCTGGAAATCTAATGGGGTCATTTCTTTATTCAATCATCGACATAGCGATTCCAAATCATAGTTCGTTGACCATCAGTTTGAAAGATAATTACGTAACGATGAATATTGATAAAATAATTGTTGGGAAAGACGATTTGGGACTACCGCCCGATAGTTGGAATCTGCCACCTTTGTCCATTGCTGCTGGCTCTTATCCCGCCGACTGGAAGGGATTAAGCCGGATTTAAACCGTGCCTGAGTGGTGGCGTGAGGCAAAGTTTGGTGCATGGGCACATTGCGATCCGCAGTCTATCTTTCCACCAGCGATACACCTGGTGTTATCTGTAGTTGTTCATTTACAGGTAACAGTGTTGAAGTCATCGCACCAAAAGAACCCGGAGCCGGTAGAATCGAGGTTCAAATTGACGGTATAAAACAGGCAATTGCTGATTTGTCAACTATAGGCAAACGCCAATCTCAACAAGTGGTGTGCAAAGTAACAAATTTGAATCAGGGGAAACACATTATTAACATTATTAATAGTGGATTTGGACCGGTTGCTGTTGATGCAATACTTGTAAAATAAGTATCTTTCGAAATTTAATATAATACAACATAAAATGAAACTGAAATTATTTTTAGTAATTTTTATTTTCCCATTCCTATGTCAAGGGAAAGTAGTGAAAGATTTTAAACAGTTTTCCGACAAAGTAAATGTCACTTTATCGAATGGAACACTAAGTATTTCTCCTTTAACCGAGAATGCTGTTAGGATCAAATTCTATAAAGATACCGAAGGGAACCTACCGGAACTTGTTCTTACTTCTAAAGTTGCAACTCCTGATTTTCAAGTTTTCGACTCGCCGTTAAAACTAGAAATAAAAGCAAAAAAGATTATTGTTTCTTTGGATAAAATGACAGGTAAATTGTCATATGCTGATAATACCGGCAAAGTATTTTTGAGCGAAAAATCAGGTGCCCGAAAAATAAGTCCTGATTCGATACAAGGTGAACCTTGTTTTTCTGTTGAGCAGAGTTTTGAATCACCCTCTGATGAATCCATATTCGGTTTGGGACAATTTCAGGATGGACAATATGACCTGAAAAACGTTGCACGCCGGCTGACACAAGTTAATACTCAGATTTCTATCCCTTTTATTTATTCAAGTAAAGGATACGGTTTGTTGTGGCATCAATATGGGCTAACCGATTTTAATCCGGCTGATAACTTTATTGCGCTTGAAAAGCAGGAACAATCAACCACCGGAATCAACCAAATGGCTGAAGTTACAACAACTTCAGGTACTCAAAAAATTTCTCAGAACCAATCTTTATATCAAGGCAAGTTTATAGCTCCCAATGTTGGTGAATACTCAATATTTCTGGATTTGGGCGATATGGGCAACCGACAATATGTAGCTATTGATGGAAAACCCTGCATTGACCAGAGTAATATGTGGCTTCCACCTACAGCCGGTACCTTGATTAATCTGAAAGCTGGAGAGCATCAGGTGCAAATCCTATGCAAATCAAACAATACACCTAAATTATCATGGAGACTGAGTAATAACATTACCACTTTTCGTTCACCTGTTGCCAAAGCTATCGATTACATTGTATTTTACGGACCAACTGCAGATAGTGTGATTGCATCTTATCGCAATTTATCAGGAAATGTTCCTTTGTTTGCAAAATGGGCTTACGGTTTTTGGCAGTGTCGCGAACGTTACACTTCAGGAACTCATTTAGTTGAAACAGTAAAAGAGTTCCGAAAAAGAAATCTACCTATGGATGTGATAGTTCAGGACTGGCAGTACTGGGGCAACAGAGGTTGGGGGGTTCCTCAGTTTGATGAAAAGAATTATCCAAACCCTTCAGGATTTATAAAAGAACTGCACGATTTAAATGCCCGTTTCAACATTTCAATATGGTCGAACCCGGATAAGAACTCAACAATTGGAAAGGAATATGTAGCTAAAAACCGTTTTATTCCCGGTACTAAATGGTTGGACTATTTCAATCCCGAAACCAGAAAAGAATACTGGAATACATTGAAGGTAAATATGTTTGATAATGGTGTCGATTCATGGTGGATGGATGCCGTTGAACCTGAGAATGATGCTTTGAAAGGAACAAAAATCCATATTGGTCTTGGTGATTTTTTCCGTCTTACCTATCCATTAATGGTAAGTCAGGCGGTATATGAAGGTCAACGAGAAACTTCTTCAGATAAGAGGGTTTGCATTCTTACCCGTTCGGCTTTTTCAGGACAACAACGTTTTGGGGTAATCAACTGGTCG
>Ga0302215_10003134_pt1 | contig 11203 bp, 8 predicted proteins | sample II_Fen_N3_1_FD_194580 | JGI IMG/M metagenome (GOLD analysis project Ga0302215, IMG submission 194580) | Peat permafrost microbial communities from Stordalen Mire near Abisko, Sweden - II_Fen_N3_1 | ecosystem: Environmental > Terrestrial > Soil > Wetlands > Permafrost | place: Sweden: Abisko... | reverse complement strand
GGGCTTTCCATCAATTCCGGCAGTACACTTATTATATCAATTCTCATTGTTCCGTATTATTTTTCTTATTGGGCGAAATAATCAGTCGTAAGGAAGAATCTTTGTTAAAATAACTCCACATCCAGTTAAAAAAGATCGCCAATTTATTTCGAACGCTCAAAATAAGCATTAAATGTAAAAACATCCAAAAATACCATGCTAAAAATCCCTGAAATTTTATAAAAGGTAAATCTACCACAGCTCTATGTTTTCCTATTGTTGCTAAAGAGCCTTGATCTTTGTACTCATATTCTTCCCATTCATTGGTACTTTTCTTCAGAAAATTCTTGCCTAAATTTCTTGCCTGGTTGATCGCAACATTCGCAACCTGAGGATGACCTTGAGGATATTTCGGAGTTTCCATGTAAGCAATATCGCCTAAAGCATAAATATTGTCGTAGCCTTTGATTTTATTGAAACGGTCAACAATATATCTGTTTCTGACCAGCTTTTCAGAAGGAAAACCGTCAATCACATTACCTACAACTCCGGCTGCCCAGATTACATTATTCGATGGAATCTGCTTTCCGCTTTTCAGAAAAACTTTGTCACCGTCATAATCTGTAACGACTTCTCCGCTCATGAAATTGACTCCGAGTTCTTTCAGATATTCTTCAGATTTCTGTTGCGCTTCAGGACTCATTACCGCCAATGGTTTTTCGGTAGAACTTACCAAGTTGATTTTAAGATTATCAAAATTCATGTAAGGATAATCTCTTGGGAGAATTTCTTTTTTCATTTCAGAAAAAGCACCCGCCAATTCTACTCCGGTCGGTCCGCTCCCTACGATAACGATATTCCAGTTTCCGTCGTCGCTGCGGCTTTTTTCTAAAATTAATTTTTCAAAAGTCAATAAGACATGATTTCTGATACCGATCGCTTCCTGAGTATTCTTCATCCCAAAAGCTTTACTTTCAAGATCTTTATTACCAAAAAAGTTGGTTTTACAACCTGTAGCGATGATTAATTTATCGTAAGTAAATTCTGCTTCGTCGGTTATGACTTTATTTAAAGAAGGAACAATCTCTTTAACCTCCGTCAAACGAAACTGTGTATTTCTGGAATTCTGAAAGATTTTTCGGAAGGGAAAAGAGATATTAGAAGGCTCGATTCTACCACATGCAACCTGATAAAACAGAGGCTGAAACATATGATGATTGACTTTATCTAGAACAATTACCTTTTTATTTTTATTGTTTAACGATTTCGCAAGCTGCAATCCCGCAAAACCTCCTCCGATGATGATGATCTTTTCGCGTGTTTCCATAGTACACAAATTTACTGATTTTAATAATTAGTAGAAGACATTTTTAAACTGCAAAAGACACAAAAGATTCATATTACTTGATAAGAATTTTAAAAGCAAACAAAATGGGTATTCAAATTAGTGATTCAACATTTTGCCAACTTTCGATTTTCTTTTCTTAAAACATTTCCTTTACATCTTTTGTCGTAAAAAAACATTACCTATTTTTCTAAATTTATTTAGTATTTTATTCCTTAAAAAGTTAGTTTTGCAAAACTTTATGAGTCCTAAAAAGTACACCAAAAAAATTGCCAAAAGCATCCATAAAACACGACGCAGAAATTATTTTTTCCGTCGCAAAATCCTTTTGGTAATATTGGTGATTGCACTTATCGGAACAGGTTTATATTTAAAGCAATCAATCAGTTACTATTATGCTTTATATTTTAATAAATTCTCTCATAAAAAGCTGCACAACAACGAAACTGAAACCTTAAGAATTCAGAAAACACTCAGCAATAATCTTGATAAAACATACGGTTTTGATATTTCACATTATCAAAACAAAGAAGATATAAGCTGGGACAGTCTGAGCATCGGAAACAAAACCATTCCTCTGGAATTTGTCGTCATGCGCGCAACGATGGGAAACCGAAGTGCAGACAAACATTTCAGTGAATTTTGGCAACAGGCACAAAAACACAAATTGATTCGTGGCGCTTATCATTTTTACAGAGCAGATGAAGACCCGATCATTCAGGCAAATAATTTTCTTGAAAACGTAAAACTAGAAAGTGGTGATCTTCCGCCGATTTTAGACATTGAAAAAATTCCGAGACGAAAATCTAACAAAAAACTGATTGAAGATCTCAAAATCTGGTGCAAAATTATAGAAGAAAAGTACGGTGAGAAACCAATCATTTATACCTATTACCACTATTATAAAGACTTTCTGAAAGGCGAATTTGATGATTATCCGCTTTGGCTGGCCAATTACAACGACGTTCCTACTCCATCTCCAAATGACAATTGGGATTTCTGGCAGTTCAGTGAAAACGGAATAGTTCACGGAATCAATACCAAAGTAGATCTAGACGTTTACAACGGCGGACTTTGGTCTTTGAAAGGTTTGACTATAGATTGATTTTACTTAAAAGGTTTTCTTTGAATCCACTCAATTTTAGGATTGAGAGACGTGAAAATCTTTCCCATAAATTGATTGATGAGCAGATTATTATGTTTAATTAATCCGAAAATTTCAACAGGTTCTGCGCCGATTGTTGATTTGATTTCCAATGCTGTTCTTCCGAAAATGATGCGTTGGAATTTTTCATTAATTCCAAATTCTACCATGTCTAAAAGCATATTTAGATAGATTTGTTTTTCTTTTTGAAGTTCTTTATTGTAGCCAAGAAAATAAGTATCAACGTCCTTATTATTGAGAATTAAAGTATAAAAACCGATCAGCTTTTCATCCAAATAATATCCGAAAACTTTGAAATTTTCTTCTAAAGACTCTTTCATGCTTTCAAAATGATTTTCAGCAAGAAAAAAAGTATTAAAAGGAGCATTTTCAGCTACATTCTGATACAAAAGATCCATTTCTTTCTGATAATTTTTAATGTCATCAAGATTCATCTCAGATTTTTCAATTCCTGTAATTTTCTTCTTTGCCGATTTGGCTCTTGTCCGATATTTTGTTGAAAAATCGTTCAGATAATCTTCAAAAGTCAACCAGTTTTCTTTTAATCTTAAAATCATATTTGGCTGAACTGAAAATCTGAAAAAGGATTGGTGATTTTTACCCTGAAAATATTTAACGAAACTCTCCTGATAATCTTTGTAAATAATAAGCGAAGTTTTTCCTTCGATTTTTTGCATTTCCTGCACAGCTTTATCCAAAAGCGGAATCACCTGATCAATGGTAATTTTTGAAGTATCGAAGTAAAATCCGTTTTGCCCGGTCAACATATTATTTCCCAAGATCATTACATTTTTACTAAACTTTTTTGCAACGAAATTTTTCACATCACAAAAAGCTTCATCTTTCTGAAAAGTTTTATGCTGGATAAAATTTAAGTACTGAAACAAAGCACCTCCTATCAATTCATCGGCTAAGAAAAATCCTACATAAAAACACTTCATGTTTTCGGGGCAAGACTTTTCCAGAGTTTCAAAATATTCTTTAGACAACATAATATTATGCTGTCCGATAACGTCATTCCAGTTATTGGGAATGTATACGGAAGATTGATATTTTTTGAAAGTGTAAGACATAAAAAGGCCACAAATGTAGCCTTATAATTTAAATTGTAATATTTTATTTTTGAGTCACCCAGTTGAAACCTTCTATTGCATACCAACCGCAGATAATTCCGCCCATAATGGTAATGGTAACCGTCCAATATGAAGCATTGATCAAAACATATCTCCAGGATTTCCTCTCAAACATAGCATTAATTGAAATCATAGGAAGCACAAAAAAAACTCCTGTTATCAATGAATGCAAAGCACCATGACCAAAAGATCTGAAAGCAGTTCCGTAATCGTGCATAAATGCTGTAAATGAAGGTTTTGCCAAATCAGGATTTCCTCCTATCATTCCTACTGCTCCAAACTGATGTATGGTGACAAACTGCAAAAACAATCCTATAAGAATTGATAAAACAATTGACAAAATAAACATCACACCCAAATTGACGCCTTTCATTTTATCTTCTGTCAAACCGGTTTCTCTCATCCATACCTTTCCGAAAACCTTCGGACTGTACCAAATAAATCCAGTCAAAAGTGGGACTAATGCAGCAAATAATATTGCCAAAAAGTTAATTTGTATCATAATTTTAGTTTTTTTTATTTATAAATTCAAATCTACATTAAAAAAACTGACGATTATATATTTATGTTTTTATAGGTTTAATATTTCGTATTTTTGCACCACAAAATTTGGATATCAATGAACTACGTTGCGGCTGAGAATCTTACGAAATCTTACGGGATTAAAACTCTTTTTAAAAACATTTCTTTTAACATCAATGAAGGCGACAAAATTGCCATTGTTGCCAAAAACGGAAGCGGAAAATCGACTTTGCTGAAAATTTTAATGGGGAAAGAAATTGCAGACAGCGGCTCTGTAATCATCAATAAAGATATTCAGGTGGTATTATTTGATCAGGAAATCGATTTTGAATCTGATTTGACGATTGAAGAATTTATGATGACTTTAGATTCAGCTCCAATTTTAGCTTTAAAAAAGTATCACCACGCATTGCTGTCGGGAAATCCAGATGAAATGGAAACTGCATTAGCTGAAATGGAAATTCACAAAGCCTGGGATCTTGAAAACGAAATGAGCCAGATTCTTTCTCAGCTTAAAATTACAGACTTGACCGCCAAAATGGGAATGCTTTCCGGTGGACAGATAAAACGTGTTGCATTGGCAAAACTTTTAACCGAAACCAGAGCAGAACACCGTCACACGCTTTTAATCATGGATGAGCCAACCAACCACCTTGATGTGGAAATGGTAGAATGGCTTGAAAGCTACTTAAATAAAGCAAAAATCACTTTGCTTCTTGTAACTCACGACCGTTATTTTCTTGATGCAGTTTGTGGAATTATCTGGGAAATGGAAGATCAGAATCTGTATTTCCACAACGGTTCTTACGCTACTTATCTTGAGAACAAGATGATTCGTGAAGATAATATGAACTCGACCATCGACAAAGCACAAAATCTTTACCGAAAGGAACTGGAATGGATGCGAAGACAGCCGAAAGCAAGAACTACAAAATCAAAATCCAGACAAGACGATTTTTACGAAACTGAAAAAGTAGCCAAAATCGATACCCGAAAAGAATCTTTGGAACTTGATTTTGAAATGAAAAGATTGGGCAACAAAATTCTTGAGCTTAGAGATATTTCTAAAAGTTATGGCGAAAAATTATTGCTGAAAGATTTCAGTTATTCTTTTCAAAGAGGTGAAAAAGTAGGAATTGTAGGGAAAAACGGTGCCGGAAAATCTACCTTATTAAATATTATTCAAGGTTTTGAACCAAAAGATTCCGGAGAAATTGAAACTGGAGAAACCATCAAATTCGGATATTTTTCTCAGAAAGGTTTAAAATATAAAGAGGATGAGCGAGTAATTGATTTCATTAAAGATATCTCAGAAAATTTTCCTTTAGCTAACGGAAAAACAATTTCTGCATCACAGTTTTTGAGACTGTTTTTATTTGACGATCAAACGCAATATTCGCCTATTTCGAAACTTTCGGGTGGAGAAAAAAGAAGATTGCATCTGATGTATATTTTGTATCAGAACCCGAACTTTTTAATTTTTGATGAGCCTACGAATGATCTTGATCTTCCAACATTGACGGTTTTGGAAAATTTCCTTTTAAATTTCCAAGGAAGTTTGATTATTGTTTCTCACGACAGATATTTTATGGACAGAATTGTTGATCATATTCTGGCTTTTGAAGGGGAAGGAAAAATCAAAGATTTTATCGGAAACTTCTCAGAATACAGAGAAAATAAGAAGATGGAAGATGGAAATAAAAAGTCGGAAGATGGAAGCAAGAAGCAGGAAGTAGCTAACCAAAAAACTGAAGTTTCTAAAAAAACGGAAGCTGTTCTCCCAACTCCAAGCTCCCCACTTCCAGCTAAGAAAAAACTTTCTTTCAAAGAGCAGCGTGAATTGGAAACTATTGAAAAGGAAATTCCTGAGTTTGAAGAAAACAGAGCAAAAATTTTGGATCAGCTGAATAATGAAACAGAATATGAAAAAATTGCAAAACTTTCTGCAGAATTGGAAAGTCTTTCTGAAAAACTTGAAAACCACGAATTGAGATGGCTTGAACTTCAAGACTAGACGCATAAATATAAAAAAAGAGCTGTTCAATAATTTGAGCAGCTCTTTTTTTATGATGACTGAGAAGGATTATTTATTTTTAATCATTGAAGAAATGCTGTACAAGAGAAAAGCAGTTCCCAAAATGAGAAATCCATATTTCAGATACATATTGTCATTCACCAAAGTCAAACCGATTCCTACAAACAAAAGACCGATCACTGTAAAGCTTGAACTTCTTTTTTTCATATTTTGTTTAATTTAAATCGACGATTTTCCCTTTTTTAGAACTTTCCAACGCAGCTTCAATGATTTTCATGTTTTGAACCACTTCATTTCCGAGTGATGGCAATGCATATCCGAAAACAATATGTTCGTAAATCTGTTGGTAATAATTCATGTAATTTCCGGGTTCGCTTGAGGTTAAAATTCTTTCAGATTGATTATTTTCCTTTGAATAATTTAAAATTCCGTCAGATTCTTTCAAAGGCTGCATCCAGTTTTTTCCATAAGCGGGAATTGCCCCTGCTGCCAATTCATTTTCCTGATCGTCTGTTCTTTCCTGCAAAAAACTTCCTTTATCCCCGTGAATTTTATAGGCAAAATGTTCTTCTTTGGTGAAAACCGAGGATTTTAATCTTAGTCTCAAGTCATTTTTATAATAAAGCAAAATTTCAAAATAATCATTGGCGAATTCTTCCCCTTTCATCGAAAATACGTCTGCAAAAAGTTTTTCAGGAAAACCAAAAAGCTGCGTCGCCTGATCAACCAGATGAGAACCTAAATCATGAACTGAGCCGGAACCATTTAATTCAGGATTTTCTTTATGCTCCTTTGCACTTGGTTCAGTTCTGAATCTATCAAAACGGATTTCAACTTCCTTGATATTTCCAAGCTTTCCTTCGGAAATCATTTTCTGTACCTGAAGATAATCACGATCAAATCTTCTGTTTTGGTAAACGCTTAGAAATAAATTTTTGCTTTCTGCCAATCTTACCAATTCTTCCGCTTCTGCCACATTCACTGTAAAAGGTTTTTCTACGATCACATTTTTCCCTGCTTCCAAAGCCATTTTTGTGTACTCAAAATGTGTCTGAACAGGTGTATTGACAATTACCAACTCAATATCGGCAACCTGAAGCATTTCTTCAACTGAACGGTAAATTTTTGCGTCCGGATATTTTTCTTTCGACTCTTCTTTAGTTCTTTCTACAACCGCCGACATCAAAAAGCCGAGATGTTCTTTTAAAAATGGAGCATGAAATATCTTACCACTCATACCAAAGGCACAAAGACCCACTTTTACCAATTGCATACTTTTAAATTTTAAACAAATATATTTATAAAAAACGCTTTTTACCAATAACATGATATTAATATCAATAATGAATTACAACTAAATATGATAAAAATCAGAATATTTATTTTTATTAATTCTAAATAACAAATGACTATTTTCATACTTTTGCTCTTTATTTAAATCCATTCCAAATAAAGTAAAAATGAAGAGAAATTTTATCTCACTAAGCCTCTTGGTACTTACAGTATCTGTAAGTGCTCAGATGAGAAACAATTCTGAAAACGATACCATCAGAATCCAGACAATTGAAGACGTGAATCTTCATAAAACAGGAAACCCTAACAAAGCAACACCATTATCTACCAAATCAAATCTTACGGTAATGGAAACACCCCAGGCAATTGCCATTGTCACTCATGAGATTATTGAGCAGCAACAGGCTAAGCAACTGAGTGATGTTCTTCAAAATGTAAATGGTATTTATGTAACCTCATCCAGAGGAAACTCTCAGGACAGTTTTGGAGGCCGAGGATTTATTTTAGGAAATGATAATATTTTCAAGAATGGCGGAAGAATTAATAGTGGAGTCTTCCCCGAAGTGAGTGGTCTGGAAAGAGTGGAAGTTATGAAAGGAGCCAACGCAATGCTTTACGGAAATACTGCAGCAGGAGGGGTTATCAACATGATTACTAAAAAACCAAAGTTTGATTTTGGAGGCAGCGTAGCAATGAATGCAGGAAGTTGGAACTCTTACAAACCCACAGTAGATATCTATGGTCCTTTGTCAAAAAATATTGCATTTAGGGTAAATGGTGCTTATGAATATGCCGAAAGTTTCAGAGATGTGGTACAATCAGAAAAATACTATTTCAATCCTTCATTTTTATTTAATTTAAGTCCAAACTCACAATTAATTGTAGAGGCTGATTATTTGAAGAATGATTTCACTCCGGATTTTGGGATTGGAGCCATTACAAAGCAAGACGGTTTGACTTATGAATTGAACAGCTTACTTCCAAGAAATGCATTTGTAGGTACAGACTGGCAATTTCAAAATGTAGAACAGGTATCAACTAATGTTACTTTTAATCATCAGTTTAACGAAAAATGGTCTTTAAATTCTACAGCATCTTACCAAAACTATACAAAAGATTATTTTTCAACAGAAAGAGTGCAGTGGGGATATAGCAAAGCAAATCCTACCAGACTTTCATGGAACAGACCATTAAACAGAACCTACAACGAACAGAATTATACTTCTGCTCAGGTGAACCTTAATGGTGATTTTAATACCGGAACAATTAATCATAAGGTTTTAATTGGAGCCGATGCAGATTATGGTGTAGCAGATTCTTACACTTATTACAACCCTACCAATGGTAAAAATTATGGTAACACCTATTTTTATGGAACCAATGGAGGTACAGATCTTCTTTTTCTTGATAATCCAGCAAGTTGGGCAAACGGAAGTATACCTGATGCAGCGAGATTAGAAAAAACAAGAATTAATACAAGAAGAATTGGTGTATATGCTCAAGATTTTGTGAGTTTAACTAAAGAATTCAAAGTATTGGCAGGACTACGTTGGTCGTACATTGAAAACATGCCTACAATCAATACAAAGTTTAAAACTGGTGCAAAATCACTTGTTGACAACAGCTCAAGTTCCGATCAGGCAGTATCACCAAAAGTAGGTTTAGTCTATATGCCTAATGAGAATTTCTCTGCCTTTGCAACATACACTAACTCATTCGTTGCCAATGTTGGTAGATTACGAAATGATGAAGCTTTAACTCCAACAAATATTGACCAATATGAAGTAGGAGCAAAGAAAAACTTTTGGAATAACGCTTTAGCTATCAATCTAACAGTTTATCAAATTTTATATAGAAATTATTATCAGGCTGCTTTAGATGCAAATGGTAATCCTATAGATGCTACTGGTTTGACAAAAGATTTTGCGGGGAAAATGAGAAGTAGAGGTGTTGAACTTGACATTACAGGTAACCCAACTGAAAACTTATCTATTACAGGAGGTATTTCTTACAACAATTCCGTTTACTTAGATACTCCTGAAGTTTTCGGCTATGTGGAAAATCAAAGACTCGTAAGAACTCCTGCAACTACGGCAAATGCATCTGTGTTTTATAAGTTTACCAAATATGTTCCGGGCTTAAAAGTTGGAGCTAGCGTTTATTACATTGGGAATAGATTAGCAGGATGGAATGACACCAAAACAGGAGCAAACAGTTTACAAGTAAGAAACGGTGTGAGCAGAATTTTTGAATTACAAGATTATACAATAGTTGCTCTATCTGTTGGTTACGAATGGAAAAAATTCATGATTCAGGCAAAGGTGGGGAATTTATTTGATGTAGTTAATTACAATGTACACGAAAATTATTCTGTAAACCCAATTACACCTAGAAATTACTATTTCACATTAACTTATAAACTTTAAAATATAGAATTTTATAACATTAATAATTTCTCATTTCAAAGTGGAAGTTGCAATTTTGCAGTTTCCACTTTTGAAATTTTAAACGACAAAACAATTTATGGATAAGATCAAGGATACAAGAAGTTTCATGAGAGTCACGCACCGTTATTTGGGCTTTTTTCTTGCCGGAATAATGGCAGTTTATGCAATAAGTGGTGTACTATTAATTTACAGAGATACAGACTTCCTGAAAAAAGAAAACAAAATCGATAAAAAAATTGCGGTCAACCTTTCAGAGAAAGAACTTGGAAAAGAATTGAAAATAAAAAATTTAGAGGTCGAGAAAAAAGAAGGTGACATCTTGAAATTTAAACAAGGAACTTATAATGCTGCCACAGGACAGGCAAAATACACAAAAAAAGAACTTCCTTTCGTATTGGATAAAATGACAAAACTTCACAAATCGCAATCGAAAGATACCTTATCACCGCTCAATGCATTCTTCGGCTTCTCACTTTTCTTTTTTGTAATTTCAAGCTTCTGGATGTTCAACCCAAAAACTAAAGCCTTTAAAAGAGGAGTAAAATTTGCAATTGCAGGATTGGTAATTTCTATCATATTACTATTCATTTAATTGTAATATTTGTAATAATAATAGTTTATATACCATATTCTGATATTTATCACGTTTTTAGAAAATTGTTTTTAAATATCTTTCATGGCACATTTATTGAATTTACTGCTTCATTAAATAATAATATTAAAATTATAAACTTATGAAAAAGCTAATCTTTACAGGAATCTTAGCTGTTGCAGGACTAACAGCTACAGCAAACGCACAAATTCAAGAAGGAAACTGGATGGTAGGTAGTAGTTTACTTTCTAGCAACTTCGGTTTAAATACAGGAGCAGGATACGATATTAAACTTCAACCAAGAGCTGCATATTTCATCAAAGATAACGTAGCATTAGGAGGTTATGTTACTTTAGGATTCTCTAAACCAGGAGCAGGAGCATCAACACAGTTTGATTACGGTGTAGGAGCTTTGGGACGTTATTTCGTTTCTCCAGGTGAAAAAGGTATCGACAACGTATTAAACCACGGTAGATTTTTCTTAGAAGGTAACTTAGGTGTAGGTGGATTCAACGTTGAAAACGGTATTTCTACTACAGGATTAGATTTCGGTGTAGGTCCAGGTTACTCTTACTTCATTACTCCAAACATTGGTGTTGAAGGTTTAGTAAAATACAACGGTGTTACAGGTTTCGGAAATGAAGGCTTAACTTCTAGAATCAGTTTCAATGTAGGTTTCAGTATTTATTTAC
>Ga0302215_10003133_pt1 | contig 11204 bp, 4 predicted proteins | sample II_Fen_N3_1_FD_194580 | JGI IMG/M metagenome (GOLD analysis project Ga0302215, IMG submission 194580) | Peat permafrost microbial communities from Stordalen Mire near Abisko, Sweden - II_Fen_N3_1 | ecosystem: Environmental > Terrestrial > Soil > Wetlands > Permafrost | place: Sweden: Abisko... | reverse complement strand
CGCCGTGTAAACGATATTGTTGTCGGGCTTGGTGGTTGAAAAATAACTAATATTGCTGCCCAACGCCACCCAGTTGGCATTGTAATAAGCATCGGTTCCGGTAGAGAAAGTTGCCATTTGTCCGGCAGTGCCTAAGTTAAAAGGCCACGTCACAAATGTACTGTCATTCACTTCTGCCCAAATAGCCGGCGAAATGAGGCATAACATTGCGATAAGAAATTGTTTGTAAATTGTTCTCATTTTATTATTTAGTTAAACGATATATTGCTTTTTGATGAAAGTGATTAGAGAAAAGATTTTGATATAACAATGAAGAATAAGAGAAAATTGAACCACAAAAACTTTTGATACAACAAGCTTCTGTGGTTCAATAAAGCGAAACTATTTGAGAACTTTGAGAACAGTGCTACTGGTTCCGTTCACCACTTTTAATATACACGGCAAAACAAAATCAAAAGTTACATCACCCGTTGTTGCAAATTTCTTTACAACAAGCACACCAGTCATATCATAAATCAATACTTGTGAGCCCGCTGTTACATTTTTTACAACCAAAGTGCGATCTGAAGTGTAAGCGTATACCCGATTCAGGTTTTGAACATTAGCATCGGTTGAAACACCACTTAAAGCCACTGCCGAAGGACTTAATGCACCCGATTCGGCTACAGCAACCAGTTTATAGCTTGCGCCTACAGTGTATGAAGCATCGGTATATGTAGTTCCGGTAGTAAAACCAATCACTTTGTTGTTTTTCATTACCACATAGCAAATGGCATATTGAGTAGCATCCCAACTTAAAACACCGCCTGAAGCTATAGTTACATTAGCCGGAGCATTTGTAGGTTCAGTTACTGTTCGTGGATCCCAGCCATCTGAACCCGAAGTTACATTCTCGTAAGAATAGGTGGCAGCTTCAGCATCGGTGAATGATTTTTTTGCAGTACCATTCACCGTACTGGTTACGTTACCATTTGCATCTTTTATATCGTATTGATACTGAGAAATACGTTGGCTTAAATCCAGCGGAGAACCATTTGCATCTACTGAGTTATAATCGGCAAAAATAGCAGGAATTGCTCCCATTTTATACCACCAGCCTACTGGATAAATACCAATTTTACAAGTTGTATTGAAGAACGAAGCCATTGGTGAATTAGCCCACGGACGACCCATGTAAGTTGTGTACGATGCATTTGGTCCATCGATGGTACAGCCGCTGAAAACATATCCCCATTTGGTGCCAACTTGATGACTTGGAGCTACAATATAACCACCGCTTGAACGGGTACAGTAAATCAAACATTTATCAAAAAATACATCGCCACCGCCATAGATGAAGTCAACAGCACCTTCGATGCGACAGTTTTTCAGATAATGACGACACGCCACGTTGCCGTAAGTAGTCAGGTAAGTATCCTGATAACTTCTTAACCAGCAATTATTGAGAATAACACGATCATTAGTGGTGTACAATGCCAGAGCCTGAGGACCACTTAAATTGGCGTATCCGAATTTGTTTTCGAAACATATATTTTCGAAATAGCAGTTGGCTGACTTAACCACAACAGTTGCACCCGGATCAACTGAATATGCAACAGAATCAGGATATGCAGCCGAAGTTCCGGAAAGGCGTGCGGCCGAAATAATTACGCTGTCGCGGCTTTGACCAATCAGGTTTATATACGGTTTAGAAGACGGAATATCCACATGACCATTGTATGTGCCGTTTTTTACAAAAATCAACCATGGTTGTGTCTGACCTGTTGGTACTGCATCAATAGCCGCCTGTATCGTTGTATAATTTCCACTTCCATCTTTGGCTACTACAGCATTAAACAACTTTGGAGTTGGTACAGGCCGATTCATAGTGTGCAAGTTCAATGTTACACCTGCAAAAGTATTTCCCGATTTATCGGTAATGGCACCTGCAGGAACAACAAAGCTATAATCGGTATTGTAAGTCAATTTTGTATAGGCAAATGATACCGTTTTACTACCGTAAGTTGGTGTAAGTTTCGTTCCATTCAGCAAGCAATCGCCTGTTCCCGCTTTAATTGCTTCGTTGAAAGTCAATATTATTGAACCATTAGCCGAAATTGCCGAGGAATTGTTTGCCGGGACTGTTGATACTAAATTAGGAGCAGTATGATCATTAACAGGAATGCTATCAGCATAAATAAATACATTTGTAACGGATGTTCCATCGTTTCCGGTACCGGTTGCAGTACTTGTTACATCAGCCACCCACCTTACATACACCGTTGCCTGATCATCATATCCCGAAGGTAATGTATAATTCAAATTGGTCCATGTGTTTGAAATACTAACAGATTTCAGGTCGGTATAGGTTGTTCCGTCCAATGATGCCTGAAGTTTTTGAGTAGGGTAATACTGATAATCGGCAGCCATCTGCGATTTAATCTGGACATTTTGATATCCGGTTGTTGAAAATCCTGCCTGAAAGTAACGTTGATTAGTGGAAAAATCACTATTCCATTTATAAGCACATGGAGTGGCGGGACTATGAGCACCTGCATGAGCTAACCAGGAAGATACACTTCCATCCTGATTGTACATATTAAATATACCTCTGTTTGAAGCGCCCGCATAAAAATCGGCAGGACGTGCGCTGTTTGGCGAGGCGTTTTTGAAATCCCAGCCTACAATGAATGGTATTTGATCAAAAGTTGCTGTCAATGTTGTGTCTTTAGTCACAACAACTGTTCTAGATGATGTTGTTGATTGATTTTCCCAATAACTGAATGTAGAAACTGCATTCGAAACAACCGATAACGAAACCGATGTGCCTGCTTCGTATTTACCATTCGTTGCGCTGGGTGAAACTGTAACTTGTCCCCAGTTTGCTCCCGAACCGGCATTATTTAGTGTGAACGAATAAGTTGGAATAGGATTGAAAACCGCAACAATAGCTGTATCGGTCGTTGGAGTGATATTGCAAGGGTTTGAACTAGAGATAAATGTGTTCGATTTAGCACCTCTCCATTCTTTGAAAGCATACCCAAAAGCTTTGGTTGCCGTCAATGCTACAGTTGATCCCGATTCAACCGTTCCCGATGCCGGTGTAACAGTTCCTCCACCTGTAGGTGAAACCGAAGTAATTAAATTAACGGTATTTTGAACAGCTTCGGTTGTTCCGCCAACAACAAAATTCTTTAATGCTAAATAACGATTACTTGAACCTGCCCAACCATAAATTCGAATATAAAGAGTTCGACCAGCACTTACAAGAATGGAGGGTGAAAATGTAGTTAGTCCCTGTAAAGATGCTGTTGCACTTCCTGAGTTTAACAAATTCAAACCAATACTGCTCGTGGTTGTTTTACCACTTGTACCATTGTATGTTGCAGTTCCCAAATTAACACCCGCTGTAACAAAATTATCGAAAGAATAATAGGCTGCTATATAAGCTCCACCTGTACCTCCTCCCAGAAAATTACCTGAAATTGAATTAACTGTAAATTTAGTAGCAGCAGGTGGAGTTACCTCAAACTGAACATATCCGGTTGCATTGTAGGATGTATATGGCAAATAAGAAGTTGTTGCAACCCTTGCCCAACCTGTCATAGTTCCTAGAGTATTGCCAAAAGATGTCCCTGTATAATATACTCCTGTTGATGCATCAGGTACCGTTTGTGAATTACTAGCAACACCCATTAAATTAGTTGCAAATGACCATGTATAGGTCATACTGTCTGCAAATATTTTTGTTATAAACAAAACAAAAAGCAGCAGAACTAAGGTTGACATTCTTTTCATAAATTGATTTTTATTGATATTAAATTTGAGGGTTATTAGATTTTGTTGTAGTTCGTTTTTTTTGAAGCTCGCTTATTCTTTTACAATCCTAACTGTTTGTTTGTCGAAATCCGATGCAATACTGCATAAGTATAATCCCGATTGTAAAATTGACAAGTCAATTTCTTGCTGATAATTGTCAGGTGATTGCATCTTTTTTTCGACAGTTGTTACCGTACGTCCATCGATTGACCGAATAGAGATGCTAACGTCGGATTTCTTTTTAAGTGTATATTTCAACGTAGTTTTATTAGTCGTCACAGTTGGATAGCAATTCATATTTAAATCATGAGAATGAACATTATTTGTCGCTGAGACTGCAGAAACCACTCCTTTGATTAATAAACCATACAAACAAATAGTTTTTCCGGATGCAGTAGTGTTGTACCACGGATATACACGTACAAAAAGATTTTCACCACCTTTCAGCTCTACAAGTTTGTTATATGTAATAGGATACATCTGGTTGCTGGTATTGGCAACGGTTCCACGATCGCCAATCATAACTGTAGAATTCGGATCGCTAAATAAAGAGTCTTTTGAAATATATACTTTATAGCGCATACCACTACCTCCGGCACCACCTCCATAAAGTCCTACAGAATCAATATCAAAAATAGTTCCCTCTACAGCGTTAACTCCAAATTGTATATATCGGTTATTCACAATATCAATATCACCTGCAGGCCATGTTGTTCCTACAATTACATTTCGTTGAGTTTTAGTGGAAACGCTAAGTGCCACACCGGTCCAACTAGTTGTAGCTCCTGACCATACTTGTGTACTTCCGGTAGCTGCATAGCTCGACAAAATCATATTGCTGTATGTTTCCGGTATTACATTTATCGGACCCTGAGTTACCGGAGCAGCCGGGGCGGCAGAGAGTTCCCAATAAGCACTTGCATTCTGACCAGTGAGGATTATACATTGGCCACTAACAACTATTTTTTTTGTTTTGATACCGTTAGAGATTGTTATACTATCGTTATAGTTCCCTACTACAGTAGGCTTAAACTTAACATAAAAATTTGTCAGATTGATTGTACCTAGAGTATAAGGTATCTGAAAACTCTGACTATAATTCCCGCTTTGAGATAAAGAAACAGAATAACCGGCTGGAGCCGTAATCGTCAACGTACCATTGACCGGTGTCAAATCAGTACCACTCAAACTTACTTGTGAAATAGAAGATGAGTTAGCATAACATTTACCGTAACTCAGGCTGGTTGGACTTACTAAAATATCGGGATTAGCATTTAAATAATTAGTAAGAATACCCTGCCGAATCAGCTCTTTCACCGCTAAACGGGCATAGGTTGTGGCCCCAAAAATACCGAGGTGAGTTCCGTCACCCACATTATAAATTAATGATGTAGTTTGGCTTGCTCCAATACTTTCACAATAGGCTTTAGTCAGTAAAGTGTGATCAATAAGTGCTACCTTCAGACTATCGGCTACTTTACGCATTGCGGCAGGATAGTCAATAGCACGACCAATGGAGTCTGTTCCAATATTATGACAAGCAGTCGCCGTCATGGTCGTACCTGAAAATCCATTACGAACAATTGGAGTAAATAATATCGGGGTTGCACCTAACGCTCGAACTTCATTCACATAAGCGCAAAGATAACGGGTATATTGATCCCATGGATTGGTACCAATACCGGTATAGGCTGTACCATTATGTGCACTTTGCCAACCACCATCTTTTTCGTCGTTGTGTCCAAACTGAATAATCACATAATCACCGGACTTTATTTGAGGTTTAACTGTAAACCAAAAACGATAGTTACCGTAGCTGTCTTTTTCTTCGTAGAATGTTTTAGAGCTGGTACCACTTTTGGCTCGATCGTTAATAACTGCACCATTAATTACAAATTGTGGCAACATTTGAGCCCAACCGCGCTGCCCGTTAGGATTGGATACTGAGTCAGTGGCTTTTTGTTCCATGGTGGAATCACCAATGGTGTGAATGGTAAATTGTGCCCGATTGTAATTGCTGCAGAGTGCAACCACAAGCAGAAGGGCGGTAATTTTCTTTTTCATTTTCTATTTTAAACGTTATTAGATTGTTTTGCGGTTTTCCACGCACAAAAGTATATCTTACAATAGTTCTGCATGGGGGAATAACAGGTATTATAAGAGGCTTTTTCTGGTAAATATAAAATACCAGGCATATAGTACCTGCTAATTATCTTACTAACTACAAACACATTACACTAATCCTACCTAAAAGACATATAGAAACAAAAAAAATCCGAATGAAAAACTTCATTCGGATTTTTTTAGCCTGCCAACAAGTCAACTAATTTTTGTCCTTATCTAGCTTTTTGGCTATATACTCACTCGGATTTATTCCGTATTTCTGCTTAAATGATTTCCGGAAATAGCGGGTATCATTTATTCCCACATTGTAAGCAAGCTGACCTATATTGGTCTCGCCGGTTTCAATCAATTGAGTGGCTTTTTGAAGCCGAAACTCCCGAACAAAATCAACGGGTGCCAGTCCGGTTAGGCTTTTTATTTTTTTGAAAAACGAAGAGCGACTAAGACCTGCATACCCGGCAATATCATCGATATTCATAGTAGAGTCATCGTAATGTTCTTCCAGAAACGTCATTGTTTTATTTATAAACACATCATCCAGGTTCGTTATATCGGGCTTCGACAAGGTAATGACTCCGCTCGTAAGCGTCGATTTAAAATAGCCCTGCAATTGCTCTCTGATTTTTAGTAGATTTTCAATTCTAGCCTCCAGATATGCCAAACTGAATGGTTTGGTAATATAGTCGTCAACTCCCAGCTCCAGGGCTTCCAGTTTACTTTCAATATCAGTTTTGGCAGTCAGAAGTATAAATGGAATATGACTAATATTGATATCGCCTTTAATCGTACGCGCCAGTTCCAGTCCATCCATATCGGGCATCATTATGTCCGAAATTATCATATCCGGGAAGCAGGTCAACGCCATATCCAGTGCTGTACGACCATCAGCAGCTTCATACACTTCGTAATTTGCAACCAATGCCGTTTTCAGAAAATTCCGCAATTCACTATTATCCTCTACTACAAGCACTTTTGGAAGCTCCCCAACTATTTTTTCAGTCAAATCTGTTTCTTCATCTATATCTTCGTCCAACGGTTCTAACTTTTCAGTATTCACTTGTGCTTCACTAAGGTCGTGTAATACAAACTCCTCACTTGTACCGAAATGTTCAACACCTTTGCGGAAGGCTACTTTAAATGCCGAACCTTTTCCCGATTCACTTTCAACCTCAATGCTTGCTCCATGTAGCTCAACCAGTTCTTTCGTCAACGAAAGTCCAATGCCCGTACTGGCCTGAAATCCGATATTATTCGTTGAGGCAAAACTCTCGAATCTTTCAAACAATAGCTTCAGCCTATCTTTGCTTATTCCGGTTCCTTTATCCTGTACAGTTATAATAACATGCTCAATATCGTCGGTTATCAGTATATCAATCTGATTTTCTGTTGACGAAAACTTAAATGCATTGGAAAGCAGGTTGAAAAAAATCTTTTCAAATTTGTCTTTATCCACCCACAACTGAGCATTATGGGTACTATCGGCAATTTGTAACTTAATGTTTTTCTCTTCGGCCAGTTTCGTAAAGCTACTCTTTATTTCTTCCAGAAAATCGGCTACCTGTATGGCTTCAATTATCAACTTCATTTTCTTATTCTGAATTTTGCGGAAATCGAGAATCTGATTTATCAACCGAAGCATACGATTTGTATTCTTCTGCACCACCTGCAATTGTTCCCTTACGTTGACGGATAGCGCTTCTTTTTTCAAGATATGATCGATAGGCGAAGCAATAAGTGTGAGTGGCGTTCTCAGTTCGTGCGAAATATCGGTAAAAAAACGCAGTTTCATATTCGTTATACGGTGCTCAATGTCCACTTCGTTCCGCAATTTAAAAATGGTAAACAGAATATAAGCTGTCAGCACCGACAGCAACACAAACACCACAAAGTAAAACAACATTCCCCAACCCGACTCCCAAAAAGATGGGCGCTTAATAATAACAATGGTCTTCTCGTTGTTTGTCCATTCGCCATCGGCATTGGTCGATTTTACATGAAATACATACCTACCCTTGGGGAGATTTATATAATTGGCAATGCGCTGGCTACCCACATAATTCCAGTCTTTTTCCAGTCCTTCCAGTTTGTAAGCATATTGTATCGCCTGCGGATTCATATAATCGAGGGCAGCATATTCAATAGAGAATATATTTTGCTCATAATTTAGAACTAGTTCTGCAGTAGCATCAATGGTTTGTTTCAGAGGCGAGTTATCATCACCAACCTGTACTGGCTTATTGAACAGTTCGAGTTGTGTCAGACAAATTCTGGGCACATAGGTGCTCTTGTGAATTTTTAGTGGGTCAAATGACACAAAGCCATCTGAAGTACCATAAATAATTTCACCTTCACGGGTTTTACATACAGCAGCTTCGTCGAAAAAATAATTACCGGATGAAACTGGTTTATAAGTGTCAAACTTAGCACTCGCAGGGTTATACTTCAAAATATGTGTCTGAGCCGACATCCACAAACAACCATTCTTATCTTCTTTAATCGTATAGACAAGATTCGACGATGTACCATCAACATTTCTCAACAATTCGAATTTTGGTTCTCTATTAAGTTTCAATCCACCTTTCACAACAGTCATACCACCACCAATTAATGCCAGATATAAATCGCCTTTCGATGAAATTATCAGATAATGCACATCGTTACCCGATAATGAGTATGGACTCTCCGGGTCATGTGCAAAACGTTTAAATACTATTTCTTCCGGGTTTTTGGAATCCGATTTGCAAACAAGTAAGCCCTGAGTAGTACAGAAATAGAGCTGTTGTTGTTTATCTTCGGTAATATAACGCACCTTCGAGCAGTCAGTTATCGGGTAATTTCTGAGCTTATTCCTATTGCTAATAAAACGAATCGCCCCTGATGTTCTTTCCAGCAAATTCAATCCACCCCAAAATGTGCCTACCCATATTCGATGCAAATGATCCTCAAAAACAGAATAAACAGCGTTGGACGTGAGACTGTAGATATTTCCGGGATCGTATTGATAATTGGTAACCGAAAAAGTATCATCCTGCTTTCTGATTAATCTAAAAACCCCCTTACCCCTGGTAGCTAGCCACATAGTACCCGTATGATCTTCCATAATATCATAAACAGGAATATTGAAAGGCATTTTGCTATTCAATTTCCCATCAATACCCATCAATCCCAACAGCTCTCTTTTTTTGTTATACAAATACAGTGAACCTTTCTTTGACGCTATCCAAAGCAGGTTTTTACTATCCTGAAAAATAGATCTTATTTCGTTGTTATGAGTATAAACCGGGGCTTGAACAGGTTTGGTAAAAGTAAAGGTCGATTGCCCGAAAACAATTTTATCAACTCCTTGCAGGTAAGTTCCCAACCAAAGGTTTCCCTGCCGATCGCAAATACCGGTATGAACCATATTGGATATGCTTTCTTCATCAAAATGTGCTGGTGGAATACCTTCCAACTGGTTAAGCACCTTGTCGTATTTGTAAAAACCACCAGATCGTAACTGTACCCAAATTGTATTAAACTTATCTTCAACCACATAAAAAATAGAAGACTGCGAGTTTATGTATTTACTTGTTTCAACAGTAAGGTAGCTTATCTGCCGGGTTCTTGTATCAAACTTTATAGCACCATTATTTTCACCATCAATCCACACATTATTACTCCTGTCTTTATAGCAACTGTACACTACATTCGTTTTTAATCCGGCAACAGCTAAATGTTGAAACGATTTTGCATCCAGGTTATAAACGTAGAAATCAGCTGTATTTGTGAGCAAAAATAACTCCCGCGAATTTAACTGCTGAATATCAATAATATCCGACAAAATTGGAGTTTCAATTAAATCGAGTGTAGCTTTGGATTTATTGAACACCCTGAATTTACCATGTTCACCGCCAATATAGCAGTCGGAGTTATTTTCACAAATGGAGTATATGCTACCTTTTTGCTCTTCGGTAAACAACTGAATAGGCTTGTCGGTATTCTTCCTTAAAAAGCTAATCCCTTTCGACGTCAAAATCCAGGTATTCCCGGCTCTATCGAGATAAATCTTATTAATCTTATCCGAAGATAAATCTCCATTCAAGGTTGTAAAGTGCGTAACTGTTACCTTCTGATCTGTCTCAACATCCTTAACCTTCAGGCAAGTCTCGCTACCAGAATCGCTGTTATACAACCACACAGCCCCATCGTTCTGTACCGAAATCCGGGTTATTGGCGATTTAAAATTTCGGTATTCAGCAAGGCACTGCGGCACAGGTAGAAACTGCTCGGTCGACGAGTCGAAACGATATACACGACCATCGTTGGTCAACACCCAGATAAAACCCTGAACATCTTCTTTGATACGGTCGATGCGGTAGTTGACCAAACTATATTTCTGATTGGATCGGCCTTTGAAGTTACGAAATGTATATCCGTCAAATTTATTCAACCCATCGTAGGTACCAAACCACATCATCCCTTTCTGGTCTTGCAACATGCAAAGAATGTGGTTTTCCGACAAACCATCATCCACCGAATAATGAGTAGATTGGGTTAAGACCTGAGCCGCTGAAAATAAATAAGAAAAAAGTAATATGGTGAGCAAATATGATTTTCTCATATTTATTAAAGTTAGTGATGTATAGTATTCAAGATTTTATGAGGTAAAGATAAAACATTTCCAACAAAACAAAAGTCCATGAATTCCAAAATACCAATTATTAGTAGCAATAAATCAATAAATACATTCCAATAGCAGACATTGAATACTCAATTAATGCAAAACAAAAAAACACCTATCCGAATAATCGAATAAGTGTTTTAATTCTCCAAGGGTAGCCCAACTGTCCTGATAGCTATCGGGACAGTCAAGTGCTACTAACCAACTTTGCTGTAAGCTCCGGATAAAGTTTCAGGTCATGAATATATTTTCGCGATTTCATTGATTTTATTTTCCGTTCAACACGAATGGCCTGTGCATAGTCACTCGTAGGGATAAAATGAAATAATGTCCAATCAGTAGCACTTGCGGTAAATCTTTGTTTACCATAAGTACCTTGGTTATGCTTGGAAATCCTTACTGAAACATCATCCTGAGTAGCTCCAATGTAGAATTTCTGTAGTTTTGCGCTAAAGAGGATATAACAGCCTATCATACACCATAAGAATAAAAAAAATTGATCGCAAAGATAAAAAAAAGGTTCCGCATTTCTGCGAAACCTTTTTTCCAAGGGTGGGCCCAACTGGGCTTGAACCAGTGACCCCCTGATTATGAGTCAGGTGCTACTAACCAACTGAGCTAT
>Ga0302215_10003131_pt1 | contig 11206 bp, 12 predicted proteins | sample II_Fen_N3_1_FD_194580 | JGI IMG/M metagenome (GOLD analysis project Ga0302215, IMG submission 194580) | Peat permafrost microbial communities from Stordalen Mire near Abisko, Sweden - II_Fen_N3_1 | ecosystem: Environmental > Terrestrial > Soil > Wetlands > Permafrost | place: Sweden: Abisko... | reverse complement strand
TTACTTGTTCTGATTAATACTTCAGAAAGCTTTTACTAGTTAACTATTCAACCTATTAACCTATTCAACCTATTAACCAATCAACCAATCAACCAATCAACCAATCAACCAATCAACCAATCAACTATTCAACCAATTAACCAATCAACCTATTAACTATTCAACCAATTATCACATCAACACATCAATTAATTCCTCTTATCCACTCCCCACATTAATTTATTTTTCAACGTATCAAAAAAGGTGTGGTTCAATTGTTTAATAATTTTTACAGTATAATCAGCTTTACTGATCCGTAATTTAGTTTTATGTTCTAAAACAATTGACCGTCCGTCCAATGCTACCAGGTAATTTTGACTCCGACTATGTACTTCCAGTTCAATGATCCATGAATCTGGGACTATTAATGGCCGCACATTCAAACTATGAGAAGCTACCGGAGACAGTATAATATTTTGCGCCTGAGGAACAACCAGGGGACCTCCGACACTCATGGAATAAGCTGTTGAACCGGTAGGAGTTGAGACAATTAATCCATCAGCCTGATAGGTATGCACCATTTCACCATTTATACTGGCATTTATGCTCATCATGGAAGAACTGTCCTGTTTAAGAACTGAAACTTCATTTAATGCATACGGATATTCAAAAGTAGTGCCATCAGATGTTTCCACAAAAAGCAATGCCCGTTCTTCAATACTAAAATGGTTAGCCAGTATAGCATCCAAAGCCGGAATGATACCATCATTCGAGACATCAGCCAAAAACCCTAAACGACCTGTATTAATTCCTAATATCGGGATTTGTTTCCTCCCGATTCGGGCAGCCGTATTCAGAAAAGTACCATCACCTCCGATGCTTAATGCTAAATCAGCTTTAAAGTTATCATTTAGAATTATTTCAGCACCTTCTAAATTTATTTTTGCATCTTCAAGTACAAACTCATAGAGAACTTTTTCAAGTAAAAGAGTTGCCTGTTTCCCTTTAAAATAATCAAACAATACCTGAACATGCAAAAGTATAACCGGTCTGTAAATATTCCCAAATATTGCGATTCTCATATTATAAACAATTTTAAAAATTTCAACCTGAACATAAAAAATAGCAAGATAAAAATTGATTGTATTTGCATGAATGTTTAAAAAAGATTGAAAGATAAAAAGCTTCTGATAACCTTCTGTTTTTTTTAGCTATTTTTGTAGCAAATTCGTTATAAACATAATACTTTGCAAAGAAACTAAATGATAATGACACCCACAAGTATTTAAGTTACGAGAACTAATTTTCTAATTGATAAAACAGGGAAGAAATACGAAAAATTTGAATTAATTATTTTATTCAAATAAAGATCCGTATCTTCAGCAATAAAAATAACAATTTTTAAAATTCAAAATGACAAAATTAAGTGTCAATATTAACAAGATTGCAACATTGCGTAATGCCCGTGGTGGGAACACACCGAATGTATGTCAGGTGGCATTGGATTGCGAACGTTTCGGGGCGGACGGAATAACTGTCCATCCCCGACCGGACGAACGCCATATTCGCCGTTCGGATGTTTGGGATCTTCGATCAATCCTCACAACAGAATTCAACATAGAAGGGTATCCTTCGGCTGATTTCATTCAGTTAGTAAAATCGGTGAAACCGCATCAGGTAACTTTGGTACCTGATCCACCTGAAGCAATTACATCGAGTGCAGGCTGGGATACGGTACAGAATTTAGAATTCCTGAAAGAAGTAGTTGCCGACTTTCAAAGTGTCGGTATCAGAGTATCCGTTTTTGTAGATCCCAACCTGAAGAATATTGAGTATGCAGCACTTACGGGAACCGACCGTGTGGAATTATATACAGAGCCATATGCAACAAATTATGCAAAAAACAGAGAAACTGCAATAGCAGCATTTGTAGAAGCAGCTATACTGGTTAAAAAGCTCGGAATGGGATTAAATGCCGGACATGATTTAAGTCTAGAAAACCTGGAATACTTTCATAAAATGATTCCTTGGCTCGATGAAGTGTCAATTGGGCATGCTTTAATATCAGATGCAATTTATTTTGGACTCGAAGACACAATAAAACGTTATAAAAAGCAGTTAGAATAAGTGTACCTGTCAAAATCGGTTCTGATTTTAAGATTCGACTGAAACAAAAATAGCATTTTCAAACAGAATATTTTTTTTAAATGCATTATTCAAAGAAATACTGTCTGAAATTTTTAGTATCCACTCCATCTGTTGAAAAATAAAAGCGTGAAAAAATCAAAATTATATGGTCTTATAGGCTCAACATTATCAAGCACATTAATAATGCTGGTATTATGGTTTGTCGTTTTGTCTGCTCCCAGTTCGACTGAAAGTGAGGGTTTTTTGATAAGTTTCGGTGATAGTTTTGATGCCGGAGGATCAGGTTATGTTCCTGTACGTGGTTCTACAAATAACATTTCAGTAGGTGCTCCCACAAGAACATCAACTAAAACTTATGAAGCCCCATCTCCTTCAAAACAAACTGTATTCACTCAGCAAGATAACTCAGAAGTTATAGCACAGCAAAAGGAAAATAAACGGGTCCGTAAAATTCAAAGTGATATAAATGACCAAAGAATTGAAGCAGACAAACGAAAAGCAGATCAAAACCGGAAAGAGCAGGCTGCAATAAGCAAGGCTAACGCTATGAACGGACTATTCGGGAATAATGGTTCAAAAGGAAGTGGAAAAGGGAATGGAAACGGAACAGGGACTGGAAACAGTGGCAATGGTAGTGGAAGCGGAACAGGTACCGGAAACGGAAATGGTTCGGGTACAGGGAGTGGGACACAAGGAAATCCTGCAGGCAAAGGATCTTCAGGTATTGGATCTACTTTTAGATTAGGCAATCGAAATTATTATGGCAATCCTGCAAAACCAAGATATCCTAAAGATATTGAAGGCAAAATTACAGTCAATATTCGAGTGAATGAAAATGGCAGTGTTACCAGTACATCTATTGGTTCACCGACTACAATTTCCGACTCTGAAATGCGCAGGGATGCCATTTCGGCAGCTAATAAAACACGCTTTACTCCCGGAAAGAATGTAGAGACCGGATCAATCACATATAATTACAATTTAGAATAAATGAATATAAACTTAAAAGTTTACATCATTAATAACTATGTAAAATGCAGTTAAGTTGGGTTCATAACTTTTAAAATATTTATTATGAAAGTATTTATTTTTCTTGCAGATGGATTTGAAGAAATAGAAGCCATTTCACCAATCGACATTTTCAGAAGAGCAGATTTCGAAGTTACAATAGTCTCTGTTACGAAAGAAAAATTAGTTCGGGGATCGCATAATATCTCTGTTATGGCAGATTGTTTATTTTCTGAAGCCGATTTCAGTAAAATTGACTTGCTTTATTTACCGGGAGGTATGCCCGGAACAAAGAATCTGAATGAACATCAAGGGTTAAAGAGTCTATTAGTGAAACATGCAGGCGAGAACAGGAAAATTGCTGCGATTTGTGCTGCACCCTCTATTTTAGGCAAATTGGGTTTATTGAAAGGGAAAGAAGCTATTTGCTTCCCGGGATTTGAAGATCAACTTGATGGTGCAATTCTCTCAAATGAAAAAATTGTAGAATCAGGATGTATCAGTACTGCCAAAGGTGCTGGAGTAGCAATCAGGTTTGCCTTAAAACTAGTAGAAGAACTTAAAGGAAAAGCATTAGCCGATCATATTTCATCTTCAATTTGCTTTTGATTTACCTGTGATTATCTGATAATTTCTAAAGGCACGTGTCTTGAAAGAAATAAAAAAGGAATATGATTTCATATTCCTTTTTATAAATCAATAAACTAAATTTTAATTGATTGCAGCTGTAAATTCTGCTCCGGCTTTAAATTTAGCAACTTTTTTCTCTGCAATATTAATCGGTTGTTTTGTGGCAGGATTAATACCCGGACGAGCTGAACGAACAGCCACTGAAAATGTACCGAAACCAACTAAACTAACTTTATCGCCTGAAACCAGGGCGTCAGATACGCTTTTAACAACTGCATCAAGAGCTTTTTTAGCATCAATTTTGCTAAAACCTGCTTCTGCAGCAATGGCATTGATTAATTCTGCTTTGTTCATAAGATTTTGATTTTTTTATTAGACACTATAATCATAGATTGTTGATATTGCAAATGTAGTAGATTGTAATTAATATACAAGCGTTTAAATTAAAAAAAAACGTTTTATTTTATATCTTTTCGCAAAATATGTTAGAAAACATATTTTCAACGTTATTTTAATTACTTTTGTATAACAAAACGTTGCTAATAAAGCGTTTTATAGTATGTTTCAAACAATTATTCTCTTTTTTTTGTTCAAATAAATTTGAACTTTAATTTCAAATTTAAAAACAAACCTGAAATAAATTTTTATTTTTTAATTTCTTTTTACTCAAAACTAAAACATGAACAATTACAGACCCAACTTTTTGAATTCGATGTCCCCTGTAGTCAAAAATTTAATTGCTATAAATGTAATCTTATTTATCGCTGATTTTGTTTTACCGGGAATATTCAGCAAATGGGATTTACATGTTGATCTTACCGATATTCTGGGTTTACATTACTGGGAATCTTCAAAATTCAATCCGGCACAACTAATTACCTATGGTTTTATGCATGGCGGGATTGCACATATATTCTTCAACATGTTTGCTTTGTATATGTTTGGTGGAGTACTGGAACAATTGTGGGGTACTAAACGTTTTTTAATTTATTATTTACTGACAGGAATTGGTGCAGGATTGGTTCAGGAGTTGTTTTGGACTGTTGAGTTTCATTCAGCATTAGCATCAATAAACAATGCCATTTCGACAGATTTAATAAATGCACCGGCACTTATTGAACAGAAAAAGCAATTTCTAAATTCATTGATTACAATTGGTGCATCCGGTTCAGTATTTGGGTTATTACTGGCCTTTGGATGGCTTTTCCCTGAAGTAAGGCTCATGTTGCTTTTTATTCCGGTACCTATTAAAGCAAGGATATTTGTATTAATTTATGGTGTTGCAGAATTATTTTTGGGTGTTGCGCAATTTTCAGGTGATAACATTGCTCATTTTGCTCACCTGGGAGGCATGTTATTTGGTGCAGTATTGATTTTAATATGGAAAAAGAAAAAAACTTACTAAGCTTGTAAACAGAATATGAATATTATCGATACTGTCAAACAGACTTTTAAACAGGGGAATACACTCATAAAGTTGATTTACTTCAACGCAGTAGTTTTTATATTCCTGAAATTAGCACTTATTATTCTATTACTTTTTAATATTTCAGGGGATTCAATTGTTTCATACTTTGCAATTCCTGCCGATTTATCACAATTAATATACAGGTCATGGACACCATTGACTTATATGTTTTTACATGAAGGATTTTTACATATATTCTTCAATATGTTTACTTTATTCTGGTTTGGGAGAATCTTTTTAATGTATTTTTCTGAAAAACAATTGGTAGGATTATACCTGATTGGAGGATTATTAGCCGGCTTAACGTATGTAGTTGCCTATAATATATTTCCTTATTATGCTCCCACTGTACATCAAAGTATATTACTTGGTGCTTCCGGGTCAATTATGGCTATAATTATTGCTACAGCTTTCCGCTCACCGGATATGGAATTGCAGTTACTTTTCTTAGGAAATATAAAGCTGAAATATATTGCTACATTCTTTGTTCTGACCAGCTTATTTGGAATTACTTCCAATAATGGCGGTGGTGAACTTGCCCATTTAGGTGGTGCTTTGGCAGGTTATTTATTTTTTGTATCTTTGCGACAGGGTAAAGATTTGACTAAAGCAGTGAGTCGGATATTGGATGCAATTTATAATTTGTTTAGTCCACGCAAATTAAAGGTAAAACAAAATTCAAATCGTAAAAATTCACCAATGAACGATGCGGAATATAATATGAATAAAGCCCGTAAAATGGCTGATATTGACCATATTCTTGACAAGATTAAAACTTCAGGCTATGAAAGCTTATCTTCTGAAGAAAAAAAGAAATTATTTGAACAAGGTAAATAAAATTAATTCATAATTTGTGATTGTGAATTACGGATTAAAATAAAGTCATGTTTGGAAAAGCAATTGTAAAATGGGTCATGATATTTTCAAATATAGTAGCAGCTTTTTTTATGCTTATGACTTTGATTGGTTCAGTTTTAAGTCCTGATAAATTTATTTTTCCTGCCTATTTTGCTTTAATCTTCCCTTTAACAATATTCGTTAACATTGCTTTTGTTGTTTTTTGGGTATTCGCCCGCAAATGGTTATTTCTCCTCTCATTAAGTTTATTACTCTTTTCGGCATCCGAAATAAATAATGTATTTCCGGTACATTTTGGGAAAAATGAAACTTCTCTTTCAAATAATCCTATTAAATTACTTACATATAATACACGAATGAGCGGTGAATTAAAAAAGCATACCCGTCGAAATCCAAATAAAGTAATTCAATACATTTTAGATTCAAATGCCGACATTGTTTGCTTGCAGGAATTTACAGTAAGTAGTAAAAAGGAATATCTGACCCAGGAAGATATTCTTCGTATTTTCAAAAAATATCCGTATAAACACATTCAATACAAACAAAAAATTAAGGACAATCTGAGACTTTCAGGAGTAGCTACATTTTCAAAATTTCCGATTATAAATAAACAAATCATAGATTACAAATCTTATTACAATGTATCTATCTTTTCGGACATAAATATCCATGGCAGGATTATCAGGCTAGTGAATAATCACCTGGAATCAAACAGGCTGACTGAACATGACAAAGACATGCCTCTAAAGTTAAAAGAGAACTTTGATTCCAAAGATATAAAAGGAATTACACTTCATTTCTCACACAAACTGGCCGTTGCTTACAAACTCAGATCATTACAAGCAGATGCGGTTGCAAGAGTAATAGCTGCATCGCCTTACAAATTAATTGTTTGTGGCGATTTTAATGATGTTCCTTCATCATATTCCTATACTACGGTGAAAGGAAATTTAAAAGACGCTTTTGCTGAAACCGGCAAAGGGTTTGGTTGGACTTACAATGACCGGTACTACCATTTTCGGATTGATTATATATTTTACGATCCAATAGCATTTACGCCTTTACAGTATAAAATTGACAAAGTAAATTATTCTGATCATTATCCTGTACTTTGTAAACTGAATATCAATGACATTTAAATATAACATTTCAAACTAAAAAAACTTATTATTATGAATGTACCTGCAAATTTAAAGTACACAAAAGAGCATGAATGGATTCGTTTAGAAGGCGAAATTGCGTTTGTCGGAATTACTGATTATGCTCAAAGCGAGTTAGGAGAAATCGTATTCATAGAAGTAGAAACTGTGGGCGAAACATTAAATGAAGGTGAAGTATTTGGTACTGTTGAAGCAGTTAAAACAGTTTCTGATCTATATTTGCCTGTTGATGGTGAAATTTTGGAATTCAATGATGAATTGGAATCAAATCCCGAATTGGTAAATGACGATCCATATGGTAAAGGTTGGATGGTTAAAGTTGGTGTTTCCAGTATTGTTCAATTTGACACTTTACTTTCGGCTACTGAATATGAAGCACTGATAGGTGCATAAAACAAATTATCTTTCTTGTTTTTATGTAAACGGATGGATATCGGATTATTTTTGAAAAATCCATTCATTACAAAATTTTAGAATCCGTATTTTTTATTTTGAAACGTTTCATTCATTCACAACATTATGCAACCTAAAATAAGTATTATCATGGGCAGCACATCCGACTTGCCCATCATGGAAAAAGCAGCGAGTTTGCTCAATGAGTTTGAAGTTCCATTTGAGATGAATGCACTCTCAGCGCATCGTACGCCTCGTGAAGTGGAAATATTTGCTTCTAACGCCCGTAAAAACGGCATTGAAGTAATTATTGCAGCCGCAGGAATGGCTGCTCATTTGCCGGGAGTAATTGCTTCTATGACAACTATTCCTGTAATCGGAGTGCCTGTTAATGCAACTTTGGATGGAATGGATGCATTACTTGCAATTGTTCAAATGCCTCCCGGAATTCCTGTAGCTACAGTGGGAATTAATGCATCTCTTAACGCTGCCATTTTGGCTGTACAGATGTTGGCGGTACATGATAGGGAGTTGCAATCAAAACTGGAAATTTACAAAGAAGGTCTCAAAAATAAAATTGTAGAGGCAAACGAGCAATTATCATTAGTAAAATACAAGTTTAAAACAAATTAAAAATAAACTTTCAATCCCCTAAGGCATTCAAGTTGATGTTTTAGGGGATTGTTAACCGATATCCAGGCTATGAAAAAAACACTGATAGTATTGCTGATTTTAGTAGGAATGATTTCATGTAAACAGCATAACAAATTCACAATTAGTGGATCAGTTAAAGATGCTGCAGGTGAAATGCTTTATTTTGAGTATAGCGGTTTACTTAAAACTACCATTCTTGATTCTGTCAGATTGCGTTCAAACGGATCGTTTAAATTTAAATCCAATCGACCTGCTTATCCTGATTTTTATCGGTTAAGATTAATTGATAAAATCATCACTTTTGCAGTTGATTCATGCGAAGATATAACAATAGATGCTCAGAATGCCGGTTTTGCAACCAATTATAAAGTAACAGGTTCTGAAACATCAAAACAAATACAGATTTTACGCAAATCTGTTATGAATATTCAAAAGTTGGCAAATGGACTAACATCAAGTATGGATGCTTCTGAACGCAACGCAAAAATTGCAGGTATAGAAAAAGATATTGAAGTTCATAAAGAGTATGCAAAAAAATTAATTCTTCAGAATCCACGCTCAACAGCTGCATATTTTGCTGTTTATCAGAAAGTGAATGACACCTATCTTTTTTCTCCCTATAACAAATCGGACAAGCCATTTTGTGCTGCCGTTGCGACTTCATTCAATACTTATATGCCGGATTATGAACGTAGCAAAAACATTTATGCACTGGTATTGGATGCAATCCGTACAGATCGGAAAGCAAAAGATAAAGAAACCTGGAACGAAGTACTTGCAACACATGGTACAGGATACATTAACATTGTCTTACCTGACAAAAACAATGTAGAACGTAAACTCTCATCTTTGATAGGGAATGTCATTTTGATTGATTTTTCGACATACGAATCAAAACAAAGCATTGATTACATATTTTCTTTGCGTGATTTGTATGAAAAATATCATAGCCGGGGATTTGAAATTTATCAAATTTCACTGGATCAGAACAAACAACTCTGGCAACAATCCACTAAGAATATCCCCTGGATATGTGTTCGTGATTTAAATGGTCCAAATACAAGATATGCTGAGTCATATAATGTTTCCGAAATTCCGACTACTTTTTTAATAGATAAAAAAGGGAACATTCTTTTCCGCAGTCTTGGGTTCGAAGAATTAAAAAAAGAAATAGAAAAAAATTTATAGATTAACCGTAATAATTATTCCATTCTTTTAAATGACATACCATTTTATTTCGATTAATTCGTCCCATGTTAACCATTAAACAAATTGCTCATGCCATTGGGTTTGATGCATGCGGAATAGCTAAAGCAGAAGCCTTAACCGGTGATATTGCTTTTTTAAAACAATGGCTTGAAAAAGGGTTGCAGGGAGATATGCACTTTCTTGAGAGAAACTTCGATAAGCGTACCGATCCACGTGTTCTTGTACCGGGATGTAAGTCTGTTGTAGTTGTCTTAATGAATTACTATCCCGATAAGATTCAAAGCCCTGAAGCTCCCCATATTGCCAAATATGCCTATTCTTATAATGATTATCACAAGGTCCTTAAAAACAAATTAGAAGAACTGGAACTAAAGATTTGTGAGATATACGGATCAGATTGTGTAAATAAAGAAGTACAACATGTGTTTGTAGATTCTGCGCCCGTTCTTGAAAAACGATGGGCCGAACGTGCAGGCCTCGGTTGGATTGGTAAACACACACAATTAATTCATCCCAACCTGGGTTCCTACACTTTTATTGGTATTTTAATGCTGAATATTGAAACTGAATATGATGCCCCTGTTTTACCACATTGTGGTACTTGTACCCGATGTATAGATGCCTGTCCTACGAACGCTTTAGTAAATGGTTCTATCGATGCACAGCGATGCATTTCGTACCTGACTATTGAAAGTAAAAAAGAAATACCCTGTGAATTTGAAACCTGCCTTTCAGGAAATGCGTTAGGGTGTGATATTTGTGCTGATGCATGTCCATGGAATGCAAAATGGGCCATACCACATACACATATTGAGCTTTCCCCAATTGAAGATATGCTGGATTGGAATTATGAAACATGGCAACAGCTTACAAAAACAGACTTCAACAATATATTTCTGCAATCTGCAATTAAACGTGCAGGATATGATAAGCTTAAATATAATATTGAAACAATCTCTAAATCAACATTTCACTCGTAATTTATGTGCAATGATTTAAATGTTTCCTGAAAGTATATAAAATCAGATTTCACACAAAAAATAAAGAAGTTGACTGATTGGGAATTTCTTTTATTAATGAGCAAATTATAAAAAGAATAACGATAATCCTCAAAACGTCCTAATTCTTCAAAAATAGATTTCTGTACGTGCTGAAAATTTATATTTTAGATTTCACTATTTCTACTAAATTGTCGGAGTTTACTTTCCTTTCTTATACCAGAAAATACATCAATTTAAAAGGTTAGATTCTATAAAATCTTAAGAATCATCACGGATAGTCATTAAATAAATTCATTTTACATAATCACTTTCGCTACTTTGGCTCCAACTTTAACAATTAAAACGCCATGTGTTGAAACAGGAATCGTATTTATTCCATCTACAGCAAGCTTTTGAATCAGTAATTGACCAATTGAATTGAAAATTCCTATAGTTTCTCCTGCATTTGCAGTAAGCAAAACACTACCATTTTCCACTGTTATATTGAGAGAAGCATTTGGTGTAGTTAGGTCTGTTATATTGGAAGCATTCCCTGTTAATATTCGGATAACCGGCATTGCACCTGTACTTGCAATTAATAATGTTGCAGTACTTGCACCCGGGGAAACGGGAGTATAAGTAATTGTTACGGGAGTATTTGGGACATTACTTCCTGAGAGATTTACAGAGTATTGTGAAAGTGAGAATAATCCGGCATC
>Ga0302215_10003130_pt1 | contig 11206 bp, 6 predicted proteins | sample II_Fen_N3_1_FD_194580 | JGI IMG/M metagenome (GOLD analysis project Ga0302215, IMG submission 194580) | Peat permafrost microbial communities from Stordalen Mire near Abisko, Sweden - II_Fen_N3_1 | ecosystem: Environmental > Terrestrial > Soil > Wetlands > Permafrost | place: Sweden: Abisko... | reverse complement strand
TAAATTAGTAAACTGTTTTTTTATATATTTGCAGTTGAATAATGATTATTAAATTTGTATTAATAATTTTCAATAAGTATCATTCATAATATTTTGGCATTATGAAATACTATAATTGATTTTGAACATTGATTATGACTATACATATCAGAAAAATAGAAGAAAAGGATTATTCTGCTTTAATTTTACTATTCAGGGAATTTGCCTTGTTTGAAAAATTACCCGCTAAAATGACCAACTCATTGGAGCAAATGTGTAAAGAAAAAGATCATATTCTGGGATTTGTAGCTCTAAATCCACAGAATGAATTAATGGGGTATGTGACTTATTTCTTTGCCTATTATACCTGGACCGGTAAATCTATGTACATGGATGATTTGTACGTGCGGCCAGAATTCAGGGCAAAGAAAATCGGTACCGGATTGATCAATGAAGTTATAGCACTTGCCAGAAGTGAAAATTGCAGGAAACTTCGCTGGCAGGTTTCTGAATGGAATCAGCCTGCCATCGATTTCTACAAAAGTATGGGAGCCAATATTGACAATGTCGAATCAAATTGTGATCTTATCTTTTAATAATTTAATCGGTTTATATTCCTGAATTGTTTTTTTATAACCTACACGTAAATAACAGAATCCTCATAAGTGAAAACTTATGAGGATTCTGTTTAATAAAGAACAATGAAGTGTTATTTTACGGGACTGATGACAAACCCGTAGCTATATTCTTTTCCTTCCAGGCGGTATTGTTCGTGAGGTAATGCACCCCAGCTGTTATCGCCTCCGGCACCACGCTGTGCGAAATCAACACTCAGAATAACTTCTTTTCGGGGTGTTATATCATTCGTATGACGATATTTCTTTGTCAAACCCGGATCAAAATCTTCCGGCCGGTTATTGAGTGCACTGGCACAGATTGGTTGCAATCCTTCAATACGAATTCCCTGTCCTGCATTGTTTGTCAGTGTGAGCCACCTTAAATCTGTTTTATAACCATTTTCCTGGGGACGGGTATAAGGAACATACTGATCGGCAACTTTGCTGTTATAAATTCCTATAAACGAAGCAGTGTTCCTGTCAGAGTAGTTTTCCCATGGACCACGGCCATAGTAGGTAAAGTTATCAAATTCTTTATCCAGAGTCATAATCATACCAAACCGAGGCATTTCAGGCAATACATTTGCACCGGCTTTGTAAGTGACATTTACTGCCAAGGCACCATCACCAGCTAAAGTATAGACAATTTGATAATCGGATGCCACGTCATTCAGGTAAATGTCGGCTGTTACAACAGCATTTCCATTAACCTCTTTCCCTGAGATATTTTTCACGGTTGTATTCTCACCGGCTACCCGCCAGATGTTACTCTTATGTTCCATTCCGTTTCCAAAGTCATTATCTGTAGGGGCACGCCAGAAGTTAGGCGTTGGTTTTTGATTGAAATACCATTTGTTATCATATTGATATCCATCCATTAGTCCCGATCTTTTACTTATGTTGACAGTAGCACTTCCTGAAGTCATGGTTAAACGGTCATTGTCTTCAGTTATTTTTCCTCCGTTATTGTTAGTTGTCGCTTTAGAAAAATAATTGCCTTCACCCGGTTTAAATTGTTCGCGTGCTATTTCAAAGTTCTGTGGTAATACTTCTGTACCTACACGGGTACGGACCAGTATGTTCAATAAATATTCAACACCGTCTTTAGCTGGCAGGACGGGAAGATCTATTTTAACCTGTTTCTGCGATTGAGGTGCCAGATTCATTTCAAAAATGCCCTGTTTAATCACTTTGCCGTTTTCAAGTACCTCATAGTTGAAACTATAATTGTCAAGGTTGGTATAAGCAAATCCGTTTACAACATTGATGATGCCTTTTGACAGATCAACTGCATTGAAGCGAATATCCTGGTATGCTTTTTTAACTTCAAAAGCTCCGGGATGTGGTGTGCGGTCAGGCCAGACCAATCCATTGTGGTTAAAGTTTTCGTCGTTGGTGTAATTCTGGCTTCCCATATCACCTCCATATGCCCAGTATTTACGACCTGCTTCGTCGGTCATTTGAAATCCCTGGTCAACCCAGTCCCAGATAAATCCACCCTGCAGGTTTTTACTGCTGTGAATGATATCCCAGTACTCCTGAAAGTTTCCACTGCTGTTTCCCATAGCATGGGCATATTCGCACATGATAAACGGACGTTTTACATTTTCGCGTTTGGCATATTCTTTCATGTAACTGATGCCCGGATACATAGGACATACGATATCTGTATTTTCATTTTCGCCAGCCTGCTCGAATTGTACCAACCTGGTGTTATCCCGTTCTTTTATCCATTTGTATGTTTTCTTAAATACATCACCGTTGCTTGCTTCATTCCCTAATGACCAAATGATAACTGCGGGAAAGTTTTTATCGCGTTCCACTAAACTATAGGTTCTGTCCAAATGAGCTTCATCCCATTCAGCATGGAAAGCCATATTCTCGTGGCCATATCCCATACCGTGGCTTTCGATATTCGCTTCGTCTACCAGAAAAATCCCGTATTGACTGCAAAGTTTCACCCATTTCAGGTTGTTTGGATAATGACTGCAACGAACTGAATTGATATTTAATTGCTTCATCATCCGGATATCTTTCATCATGGTTTCTTTATCCTGATAATGACCCGTTACTGGATTATGTTCGTGGATATTTACTCCGTGAACCATTATCCGTACTCCATTGACCAACAACTGGCCGTTTTTAAGTTCAACTTTGCGAAATCCAACCTGAGAGGCAACTGTTTCAATAAACCTGCCGTTTTCATCTTTTAAAGTAAGTAAAAGAGTATACAGGTTGGTTGATTCATTGCTCCATAATTTTGGTGCAGTTACTTTTTGATTCAGGGTGGTTGTTTGAAATGCCGTTGCACCCACATTCATTTTAACTGTTTTAGTGAAAATATCTTTTCCGGCAGCATCTACCAACCGGACTTCTACCGTTTGATTGTTTTTTCCGGTAGCATTCATATTTTTCAGTTTAATATCAACTGCAAGGCTACCGTTTTTATAATTGGCATCCAGGTCAGGGCGAACAAAAAAGTCATTGATCCGGACGTTTTCAGTGCTGTAAAGATAAACATCGCGATCAATGCCTGATATACGCCAGAAATCCTGGTCTTCCAGGTATGAACCATCACTCCAGCGATAGGCTTCAACGGCTACCAGATTCTTACCCGGTTTTACATATGGGGTAATATCGAATTCGGAAGGACTTTTGGTATTCTCTGAATATCCAACCTTTTTACCGTTTACCCAAATGTACATGGCCGATGTTCCACCCTCAAAATGAAGGTATACACGACGGTTGTCCCAGTTAGACGGCAATATGAAATCACGACGGTATGAACCTACCGGATTGTCGGAATGATCGATATACGGTGGGTTTTTAGGAAACGGATAGGTTATGTTGGTGTAAATCGGAATACCGTACCCTTTGAGTTCCCAGTTGGATGGTACGGATATTTCTTTCCAGTTTGTAACATTGAAGTCGGTTTTATAAAAGTCTTTCGGACGTTGATCCGGGGTAGGTGACCACTGAAATTTCCAGTCACCGTTTAAAGTCATAAACCAGGGAGATCGTGTATAATCATCGGCAATGGCTGAAGAAGCATCAGCATACGGAAGAAATGCAGCCCGTGCTGGTTCGCGATTAATCTGAAAGACAGCAGGGTTTTCCCAGTCATTAATAACCTGTTTTTCCTGTCCAACAGCAGTTAAAATCAGTACCGCAAACATTACGGTTAAAATCCATTTTTTTTTCATATAGAATTAAATAAAAAGTGATTTGTTTTTTATTATTATAAGTTTATTATGGTTAATTCATAAAGGAATGCTATTTTTCCTGCCACTATAAATATTTGAAAAGGAACTTTTGATCTGAATGGAATCATCAATACTTTATGTAAATAAAATGGGAAAGAAGTTTATTTTTGCTTTTTTTTATCCGTAAATCTAACCATTTCCGAAGTTGCCAGCAGAAAAGCGCCCACTCCAAAATTAGCCGTTGAATTTTCATCGATTACCTGCCCCGGAATTGCCTTGTCACCAATAGGTTGAACATAACCTATTTTGCCATCGGGCTGCAAGGCTTCCGTCGACAGGTAGTGCCAGCTTTTCAAAACTGCAGGGAGGTATTTTTTTTCATTGAGGTATCCGTTGTTAATTCCCCAGATGATTCCATAGGTAAAAAAGGCTGTACCACTTGTTTCTTTTCCGGGAGCCTGTAAGGGGTCAAGCATACTTCGGGTCCAGTAGCCATCTGCCTGTTGTGAAATCAGTATCGATTTAGCCATATCCTGAAACCGCTCAACAAAATAATCATAGTGTTTGTAGTCTTTCGGAAGGTCTTTTAAAACTTTAGCAAGTCCGGCAAATACCCAACCATCGCCGCGTGCCCAGAAATCCTTCTTGCCATTCAACGTCTTGTGAGCCGGATATACATACCGGGCATCCCTGTAAAACAGACTGGATTCAGTATCATACATAATGTTGCTTGCATACGAAAAGTAATCATATAATTTATCCAGATAAAGTTGATTACCGGTTACCTTATACAGTTTTGTCATTACCGGCATCACCATATATAATCCATCCGCCCACCACCAGTAATCATTTTGGGGAGTACTCATTTGATACTCCATCACTTCGCGGGCACGTGCGATTTTAAAACTGTCGGGTTTTAAATTATACAAATCGATATAAGTCTGAAAGCATATTTGCCAATCGCCAAACAACACGAAATTATCTGTTTCTCCATATGAATATTTCCATGATTCTTTATCATCCGATTTCGTACCTTTCCATTGGTTATGTTCTGCCCATGCTTCAGAATATTGACGGTATTTTTCGTTTCCTGTCACGTAATAGGCTTCCATATTTCCAGTGTGATAAGCAGCTTTGTCCCAGGCAGAATTCCCGTGAATCGGATTAGTTGATTGCCAGTAATTGTTTGCTTTTTCTATTGTACTGTTCAGCTCAGATTTGGTTGGTCTTTTTTGTGCAAATACATGTAAACACATTAATAATAAAAGCAGAAGTATGCATTTAATTGGTTTCATGTTATTGTTTTTCATATTTGTTCTATTGTGTTTGATTTAAAAGGATTATACTGAAATGATTATTAATTATTTTATAGGATAATTCCCGCAAAAAAACACTGTCAAAAATCAACGTTGTAAAAATACGAATTATAATTATAAGAACACGAATTAATTTTATGAATTCATCAAAAATATCCCTTGTAAAGAGACAAATTTATAAATTAAAATCGAATGTTACTCTTATGAAACAAATTCCACTTGCCACGAAGTCACTAAGATACAAAGATACACAAAGTAAAGAAAATCAATAAAATAAACGTAGTGAACCTCTCATGAAACAAATTCCACTTGCCACGAAGTCACTAAGACACAAAGATACACAAAGTGAAGAAAATCAATAAAATAAGCGTAGTGAACCTCTCATGAAACAAATTCCACTTGCCACGAAGTCACTAAGACACAAAGATACACAAAGTAAAGAAAATCAATAAAATAAACGTAGTGAACCTCTCATGAAACAAATTCCACTTGCCACGAAGTCACTAAGATACAAAGATACACAAAGTAAAGAAAATCAATAAAATAAGCTTAGTGAGCCTTAGTGCCTTAGTGCCTTTGTGGCGAAATAATTTTCTTCTAAATTGCTATTTGTTTCATATCGTTTTTGGTTCCGCAGGGCGGAATATGAGGCTCTTATGAAACAATATTCAATTTGCCACAATCCGTCAGCTGACGGATAGTGGCTTTGTGACTCCCGAAAAATCGGGATGTTCCATTTGTGGCATAATAACAAACCCCTTTCAACTTTATTCTTGTTTTTTCATTTTTTTTGTCCGTCAGCCGACGGATATGAGGCTTTTATGTAATATTCAAAGTTGCTGTCATCGAATAAAATCAAATGGATTTATATAATAAAAGAGATATCCGGTTGAATATCTCTTTTAAATGATAATTTTACAATGTTATAAAAAAAACTATTTCTTTACTTCAAAAGCATAAATGCTGGTTTGTTTGTATGTTTCTCCCGGTTTAAGTACTGCTGTTGGGAAATTAGCATGATTAGGTGCATCAGGATAGTTTTGAGCTTCCAGTGCAATACCGGTCCTGTAATTGTGTTTATCCCCGCGTTTGCCGGTGTCTTTTCCGTCCATAAAATTACCGCTGTAAAATTGTAAGGCTGGCTGGTCGGTACTTACTTTCATGATAATTCCGGTAGCTGGTTCATATACTTCAGCTGCAAGTGACATTTCACCGGCTTTTTTATTGAGTACATAATTGTGGTCATAGCCTTTTCCATATTTTAAAGCAGTAAAATCAGCCTTGATACGTTCTCCAACGGTTGTTGGTTTCCTGAAATCAAGGGGTGTATTTTCAACGGGTGCTAATTCACCAGTCGGGATTAACAATGAATCTGTCGGTGTGTATTTGTCAGCAAAAATGGTAACTATATGCGAATTGCTTGATTGAGCAGTTGTTCCATGCAAATTGAAATAGGCATGTGAAGTAGGGTTAATAATCGTTGTCGAATCAGTAGTTGCTGAATAATTGATAGAAAGTTCATTGTTGGCTGTAATGGCGTAAACCACTTTGATGGTCAGGTTGCCCGGGTAACCTTCTTCACCGGCAGGAGATAAATAACTAAGTTCAACTGCATCTTCTCCCTTATCATTTTTGAATGGACGTGCATCCCATACTTTTTTATAAAAGCCATTGATTCCACCATGAAGATGATTGCCATTGTTATTCAGGGTAAGTTGATACGGTTTGTTATCCAGTGCAAACTGGCCTTTTCCAATACGGTTTCCGTAACGTCCTACAATCGGACCTGCAAACATATCAGTGGCATTCAGGTATCCTGAAATTTTCTCAAATCCCCAAACTACATCTTTGAAATTACCATCTTTGTCCGAAACCCACAAATCTACCAGTCTTGCACCGTAATTGGTCACCTGAGCCGTCATTCCATTTGCGTTTTTAATGGTATAGATGGATACTTTTTTGTTATTGACCAGTGTATCAAAATTACTTGCAGGAAATAACTGAGCAGTTTTAATATTGGATGTACACGCTGAAAACAAAAAAGTCAAAATCAATAAAGATAAAAATAATTTTTTCATGATGATATTAATTTTAATTTAGTTAGATGTTAATTCAAATTGAATGACAAAGATAATAAATAAATCCTCCAAACTCAAAATTCATACAAATTGAACAGAGCCTGGAGGATAAATAGAATAAGTTACTGATATTAAATTACCAGAAATAAATATAGAATGCAGCACAAAGTGCCACTACACCCAGTGAGGCAATCACATCCCATTTGTTCCAGCTCTGCAAAATGAGTTTTTTGTAGTCGCCTGTGAAAGTGATAAAATCTATCTGTTCAGCGGTTGGCTTCTTAGTGAAAAGCGATACAACGACCATCATCAACATAATGAAGACAAGCAACCATATCTCAAATATGAGCCAGTTGGTATGCCAGAACCAGTGGGTGGATTCCCAGTACCATCCAGTCATGACATCTTTGCCTGTATTTGTAAAGATGTTGGTCAGCAGACGAACCATACCAATCAGAAAGCCTACTATTAAACCTGCTTCACCTGCCTTGGGCGTGATTTTTTTGGAAAATATACCCATTACAAATACTGCCACCATAGCCGGAGCAAGCAGCGATTGAATGCCTTGCAGGTAGGAGTAAAGACTGCCAAGGCTCATCATGACCGGTATCCATACGATACCAAGCACCACAACGACAACTGTTGCAATACGACCTACTAAAACGTATCTGGCCTCGCTTTTACCTTTGAACATTGGTTTATAAAAGTCTTCTGTAAACAACGTAGCGCAGGAGTTGAAAAATGCTGCCAAAGAAGCTACCAAAGCAGATATAAAGCCTATAGTAACAATTCCTTTCACACCGGCGGGCAATACAAATTTAACCATTGATCCAAAAGCGGTATCCGGATTGTCTAACGTAAATCCACTTCCCGGACGTGCAGCCAGTGCCGCAGCTATCATGCCGGGTATCAGGAACATAAATACAGGTAGTATTTTGAAATAACCTGCAGCGATAGTGCCTCTACGAGCACGCATCATCACTACGTCGCTTGATTCACCTTTTTTTTGTCCCAGTACACGTTGTACGATATGTTGGTCGGTAGCCCAATACCAAAAGCCAATGATAGAGGCTCCGATAAATACCCAGAAACCGGGATAGTCATCATATAAGGGGTCACCCGTATCTAAGTGGAACATATGGTTTGTGCCATATGAAACCCCGTCTGCTCCTTTGCTCAGTGTTTTAGAATAGTCAATCATGGCTGTCCAGCCGTGGCTGATATTGCCGTCTCCCAGTGCTGACAATCCTAAGAAAAGCACAAGGAATGAACCAATGATAAGTATAGGCGTTTGAATTGCCGACAAGGTCATTACACCCTTCATACCGCCAAAAATGGTAAAGATACCTGTTATGACTATCAAACCGATAGCACCGTACCAGAAAGGCAATCCTATAAGGCTCTCCATAAAGATTCCACCGGTAAATGCTGTGACACTCACTTTGGTCAGCACGTAGGCTATCAGTGTAATGATAGACAACCACGAACCCGTACGAGGTGTGTAGCGATTTTTTAGGAAGTCGGGCATGGTGATGATTTTCCCCAACTTTACGTTCATAAGTTGGTAGAAAGGTACAAAGAGCCAGCCCAGGATGAGAATCATCCATCCTTGCATCTCCCAGTGTGCCATACCTACACCTGCCTTTGCACCGGTTCCGGCAAGGCCTACAAGGTGTTCCGAACCAATGTTAGCAGCAAAGATAGCCGCACCAATGATATACCAGGGCTCCCCTTTACCGAACAGGTAGTCTTCGCTGTTAGGACCCTGTTGCAATCGTTTATCTTTTTGTACCGAGCGCCATACAGCCCATGATACAGCCAAAATCCCAACTGTGAGAACCACCCAGTCAAGCCAAATAAATTCATTCGAACTCCAATTCATTTTGTGATTATATTAGATTTGTTTAAGATAATAATTCTTTTTCAGTGAACTGACCCAGCTTAACATAGTTGGTGTACAGTTTTTTGTACATTTCTACGTTTGCAGGATTTGGATAGAATTCTTTAGCGAAGCCCATACCCATAGCTTTTTGGGCATCTTCCACCTTTTCGTAAACACCGGCTACTACCGCTGCAAACATGGAAGCCCCGAATGCACAGGCTTGTTCTGCTTTAGCCACTTTAATGGGCATATTCAGTACGTCAGCCATGGTTTGCATTACAAAAGGTGATTTTAATGCAATACCACCTATGCCTATGATTTCGTTGATCTCAATCCCGTTTTCGATAAAGCGGTCGACAATTGCTTTCGAACCATAAGCCGTGGCTTCTACCAATGCCCGGAAAATCAAGGGTGCCGAGCTTCCAAGGTTAAGTCCGGTAATTGATCCTTTTACCAACTGGCTGGCGTCAGGAGTACGACGGCCATTCATCCAGTCTGTTGCAAGTATAAACGATTCAGACACCGGTACTTTTTGAGCTTCAACGGATAAAGCAGGTATAATCTGATCCAATGTCTCGTCAATCAGTTTTAGCTTTGTGGCTTCATCAATTAAGGTGGTTTTGGCAAGGATATTTTCTATAGGCCAGGCAACAACCTTTTTAAACCATGCATAGATATCTCCAAACCCGGATTGTCCTGCTTCCAGACCAATCATGCCCGGGATAACCGATCCATCAACCTGACCGCATATTCCGGGAATAAGTTTATGTTCCATTTCCTCGTAACTTGCCACCATGATATCACAGGTGGATGTTCCGATAACACGAACCAGAGCTCCTGGTGTCACTTCTGCACCTACTGCGCCCATATGGCAATCAAATGCTCCGACAGCTACTGCTACGTCAGTAGATAATCCTAACAGAGTAGCCCATTCCTGTGTAAGTGTTCCCACTTTTTTATCGCTTGGGAATGTTTCGGAATACAGGCGTTTACGATAACCTGCCAATAACGGATCAAGTGCTGTTAAAAATTCTTCGGAAGGTAATCCTCCCCATTTTTCCAGCCACATGGCTTTGTGACCCGAAGCACAACGGCTACGGCAAATGATGGCAGGATCTGTTTTACCGGTAATTAATCCGGGTAACCAATCGCAATGTTCTACAATAGAATAGGCTGCGTTGCGTACTTTTTCATCTACACGAAGTACATGCAATGCTTTTGCCCAAAACCATTCAGAGGAATAAATGCCACCTTCGTAAGAAGTGTAGTCAATATCCCATTTTGCCGACAGTTCATTGATTTCCTTTGCTTCTTTTATCGCTGTGTGGTCTTTCCACAATACAAACATGGCATTTGGATTTTCAGCAAACTCAGGTAGCAGTGACAATGGAGTCCCGTTTTTATCTGTAAAAACAGGGGTACTACCTGTTGTGTCGAATGCCATACCAACTACTTTTCCGGCTGTTCCTGCAGGACATTTCGTTAAAGCATCTTTAACTGTGTATTCCAGGCCTTCTACATAGTCAAGCGGGTGTTGGCGATATTGATTGGTAGTTGGATTGCAGTATTGTTCTTTTGACCAGCGCGAATAATATTTTACCGATGAAGCCATTTCCTGTCCGGTGATGGCATCAATAACCACCGCACGGCATGAATCGCTTCCGTAATCTAAACCTATAACGTATTTGCTCATATATATATTTTTAAGAGGTAAGAGGTAAGAGGTAAGGGGTAAGGGTTGAGAGGTAAGAGGTAAGAAGGTAAGAAGTGAGAAGTAAGTGTAAAATCATTCTTTAATTACTTACTCCTTACCTCTTACTCCTTGCTCCTGAATTTCTATCTAAGTGCTTTATTCAGCATGTAATACACTTCATTGTTGCGGATATCCTGTTTGAAATTACGGATCGTGGTATCTTTATCGATGATCAACATTTCAATATCGGCTATCTCTGCATAATCTTCCAACATTTCCGTTGTGATGGAGAATGAAAAGCTTGAATGGTGAGTTCCACCAGCTGTAATCCATGCACCGGCACCAATTTCGAGGTTTGGCTGTGGAATCCACAAGGCGCAGGCAACAGGCAATTTAGGTAATGCCTTTGGTTCAATCACTTTTACTTCGTTTACGATC
>Ga0302215_10003129_pt1 | contig 11209 bp, 11 predicted proteins | sample II_Fen_N3_1_FD_194580 | JGI IMG/M metagenome (GOLD analysis project Ga0302215, IMG submission 194580) | Peat permafrost microbial communities from Stordalen Mire near Abisko, Sweden - II_Fen_N3_1 | ecosystem: Environmental > Terrestrial > Soil > Wetlands > Permafrost | place: Sweden: Abisko... | reverse complement strand
CTCTAAAAATTTCACAGCATCTTCTTTTTTACCAGATTTGAAAGTGAAAGAAACCATTCCACCGAAATCTTTCATCTGAGATTTTGCCAATTCATATTGTGGATGAGATTCCAATCCCGGATAAATCACCTGATCAACTGCAGGATGAGACTCAAGATATTTTGCTACCGCCATTCCGTTTTCAGAATGTCTCTGAACTCGTAATGCCAAAGTTTTTATCCCTCTCAAAACCAGATAAGAATCGTGCGGACCTAAAATTCCGCCACTTGCAAACTGTATAAAGTGTAGTTTTTCTCCCAATTCAGCGTCTTTTGCGATCAAAGCTCCTGCAATAACATCAGAATGTCCTCCTAAATATTTTGTCGCTGAATGCATTACAATATCGGCTCCCAAATCGATCGGTCTTTGAAGATAAGGTGTTGCAAAAGTATTGTCAACCGCAACCAGAATATCTTTTCCTTTTGCAATTTCTACAACAGCCTTTATGTCAACCAACTTCATCAAAGGATTGGTAGGTGTTTCAATCCAGATCAGTTTGGTTTTATCTGTAACAACGTCCACAATTTTTGAAGCATCATCAAAATTCACGAAGGTAAATTTCAACTGATATTTTTCAAAAAGTCTTGTGAACATTCTGTACGTTCCACCGTACAAATCATCCACTGCAACTACCTCATCACCAGGATTTAATAATTTTAAAACACAGTCAATGGCAGCCAAACCAGAACCAAAAGCCAAACCTCTCGCTCCGTTTTCAATGCTTGCCAAAGAATCTTCCAAAGCCTGTCTTGTAGGGTTTGCCGCTCTTGAATATTCATATCCTGAATGGACTCCCGGACTTTTCTGTGCGAAAGTTGATGTTAAAAATACAGGTACATTCACAGAACCTGTCGCAGATTCGTGATGCTGTCCGCCGTGTATTACTTTTGTATTAAAATTCATAATTTTTACTTTAGGCTTTAAGCTTTAGGCTTTTATTTTATTGCGTTAAAACTTAAATATTATTAAAAAGATAAGCTGCGTGCAAAAAGCTTACCGCTTACTGCTTACAGCTTATGACTTATTTACATTTTTATTGCAGATTTTACTGCAAATTCTTCTGCTATTTCCTCGATCCATGCAGCAACGTCATCCTCTCCTGTTGCTCTCTGATAAGTACTTCCCATAGAAACCAGAATCTGATGCATAAACATCTTCATTTGATCAACCGGCATATCTTTCGTCCAAAGATCGATCCTCAAAGCTTCTGATGTTTTCTCGTCCCAAACGGAAATCATCACTGCTTTCGTTTCTTCTTTCTCTACTCCGCCATCTGCTGCATTCCAAGTCATCAATTCCGGAATGTGGTTTTCATCCAGTTCTACATCTATCGTTATTTGAGTCTTTCTCATTTTTTCTATTTTTTCTAAACTTATATTATTTAAACATTAATTTTGAGAGCTCTGCATTTTCCAGCTTCCCTCTTCAAACTTCCTACTACTATTCATCTAATTTCGGTTTGTAACCTGCTTCATTAAAAATTTGTGTAGCATCCATTTTCAGGAAATCTACCAATTTTGTTTCAGGTTTCTTTTTAAAATATTCTCTGCAAATCTGCCATCCGGTAAAAATCCCGACCATCGGAGATGAGTTGTTATCAATTTCAGTATAAAATTTCGAGAATGGTCCCGGAGTGATAAAACGCTCTGCCAATCTGTGATCGTCACCAAAAATCAGATTATTTTCAACAAAATAATTGTAAATATTGGCTTCGTTTGCGGATGACCAATCGTATTGCTCTTTGGTGTAATCCATTTTAAGATAATCCGGAGTTTCAGGTAAAAAAGCATCTTGTAACATCATAATTTTACCGTTATAAACCAATAAATCAATAAATTTTTGACTATCACCTTTGTAGGGAACAATATTTTCAGCAAACATTCTTGATACCTTCGGAACGATATTATTGGGGTTCATTGATTTTTGAAAATACAATTCCAAACCTTTGTAATTTGCATTTTTATCTCCCATGAAGCCTGAAATATCTATGAACAGAAAGTTGGTCTTTTCGTCATATAAAAGAGGATCCTGAATCATCTGTAAAGCCGATGAAAACAAAAATACTTTCGGACTTTTAAACTGAGGAAAATAGAATTTGATGTGAGAAAACAAATCCTGGAGTTCGCTCTGCAATTTTTTCTGATCAATTTTTGCGATTGCTTCTTTATAAATTTTTATTTCTTGCGCATCAGCTCTTCTCTTCCCAAAATCTTCATCAGGAACAGTGCCCTGAAACCAAGGAAACTTTGCCGTGAATTGCTCTAAAGGAATGTTCTGATCATAAAATTCTTTTGATATATCGGTCATCTCCACCTTTTCGGCAGGATTTTTTATTTCAACTTTCCATTCAGTTTCCTGTTCTTTTTTACAAGAATTTAAACTTAAAACTAAAAAGCATGAAAGTGCGGCAATTCTAAAAATCTTCATTATTTTTACATGAAATTTAAGACACAAAAATAAGGAAAATTAATGGCAAAAATATTCATTGAGACAGAAAGACTTGTTTTGAGAGAAATAATTCCCGAAGATGCTGAAGCATTTTTTGCAATGGACAGCAATCCTGAAGTTGTAAAGTATGTAGGAATAAAACCTCTTACAAACATCAGTCAAAGTATTGAAAATATTGCCAGCATACGAAATCAGTACATTGAGAACGGAATCGGAAGATGGGCGGTCATCGAAAAAACATCAGAACTTTTAATCGGCTGGAGCGGACTCAAATTATATACTGCGGAAATCAACGGCTACCAAAATTTCTATGAATTAGGTTACAGATTTTGTCCTGAAAGTTGGGGAAAAGGTTATGCGTTTGAATCTGCAAAAGCTTCGTTAAATTTTGGTTTTAATAATTTAAATGTTGAAATCATTTACGCTTATGCTCATGAAGAAAACACAGCTTCCCATAAAGTTTTAAACAAATTAGGTTTCAAAAAAACAAGTGAATTTATTGAACCAAACGAAATTTGTTTCTGGTATGAATTAAAAAGAGAAAATTTTAAATTATAAAAAAAAATAAACAATGCAGACAAAAAAAGTAATCGATCATATCGTTAACTGGCTGAAAGATTATGCTGTAAAAGCAAATGTAAAAGGATATGTAATCGGAGTTTCGGGCGGTGTAGATTCGGGAGTGGTTTCTACACTTTGTGCAATGACCGGACTTGAAGTTTTGCTTCTCGAAATGCCGATTCGTCAAAAAGAAGATCAGGTAAACCGCGCGCAGGATCACATTGAAGATTTAAAGAAAAAATTTCCTAACGTTCAGGGAAAAACAATCAATCTTACTCCGGTTTTTGAAAGTTTCGAAGGGGTTGTTCACGATCATGTAGAAGGAAGATGGAGCAATAATCTTGCTTTGGCAAACACGAGATCACGTTTCAGAATGTTGAATTTGTATTATTTTGGTCAGCTTCACGGACTTTTAGTTTGCGGAACAGGAAATAAAGTGGAAGATTTCGGGATTGGTTTTTATACAAAATACGGCGATGGCGGTGTAGATGTTTCTCCGGTTGCTGATCTTTATAAAACCGAAATTTACCAGTTGGCAAAAGATTTAGATCTTATCGAAAGTATTCAAAATGCAATTCCTACAGACGGACTTTGGGATGCTGAAAGAACTGATGAAGATCAAATTGGTGCTACTTATCCTGAATTGGAAAAAATTCAGAAAGAATACGGTACAAAAACAGCGGAAGAATATGAAGGAAGAGATAAAGAAGTATTTTTGATTTTCGACAGAATGCATAAAGCTGCACAACACAAAATGGTTCCTATTCCGCTTTGTGACATTCCTGAAGAGTGGAGAAATTAATTTGAATTTGCTTTGCAAGTGAACTGTCAATAGTGAATTTTTGCAATTCGATTATAAATTTAAAATTGCCAATTTACAAACGCAGTTAAATTAACCATTGACCATAAAACTATGAATACTAAAATTCGTTCGCTTTTTTTTGCTTGTCTCGGTCTTCTTTTCGGAATGTCGGTGATGTACATTTACAATAATTTTATTGCGGAGAAAAAAGATCATCCAAAAAGCGAAACCATAAGTCACAATGTTGACAAAAAAAATAGTGATAACCACTCTATCGATGAGCTAACAGCCGAAAATACAGTCATTAATTTCGTAAAACAAAATCACAAACTTCCTGATTATTATTTAACAAAAAACGAAGCCAAAAAACAAGGTTGGAATCCTTCTCAAGGAAACCTTTGTGAAGTTCTTCCCGGAAAAGCAATTGGCGGAGATCATTTTAGTAATCGTGAGAAACAGCTTCCAACTGGATTACAGTATTTTGAAGCGGACGTGAATTACAATTGCGGAAACCGAAATGCAGACAGAATTATATTTACTAAAAGCGGAGAGGTTTATTTAACTAAAAACCATTATAAAAGCTTTGAGAAGAAGTAAAACTCTGCTTTTACTAAAAAATAAATTATAAAAACTATGAATACAATATACATCGATTTCGCAGAACTTGGAGATTATGAAGATTTCTATGCTCAACTCAAAGAAAAACTAAAACTTTCTGATCATTTTGGAGATAATCTGGATGCGCTTTCAGATGTTATTTCTGGCGAATTGGAAATGCCACTTCATATTGAGTTTGTCAATCTAAGCGTTGATCAACTGGAAATATTTGAAGATCTATTGACCACTTTGGAAGATGCAGAAGATGAAGTAGAAGATTTCACTTTCTCCTATTTTCTTGAGCAGTTCGAAGATGAGAACGAAGAGGAAATTGATAATTAGTGAATTTTCTTCCCAACCTTAAAAGGTGGAAAATTCGATTAGGTATTAATCAAAATTGCTCCCTTTAGGGTCGTGGAAGATCAATTTCGATTTTTTTCTGTACAAAAAACAAACCCCGCAAAATAAATTTTTGCGGGGTTTTATCTTTAATAAATAACTTATTTTCCTAAAACTTCAGTGATCGGATTTCCGATATTTCCACTTGGAAACTGTATATGTAATAATGCTGAAACTGTAGGTGCAATATCTGTCATGTTGTATGGTTTATTGCTTTCCCCACGATTGATTCCCCAACCCATAAAAATCAAAGGAATATGTGCGTCATAAGAATTCCAAACACTGTGTGTAGTTCCTGTTTTTGCGTAAGTAGGAAGCATAGAATCATGCGAAATCAACTGAATATCACCACTTCTAACTCTGTTGATTCCGTTGATAATCCTTTGTTTGATTGGCTCAGGAATCGTTGACTCCTGAACTTTCGTTGTTGAAACTGCATATAAAACTGTCGGATCTTTTTCCAGCTCCTGAATGGTGAATTCTTTGATATTTTCTAAGTCAAGATTATTATCTTGCATCAATTTTCTATCGAAATAAATCTGATAATTATCTACTGCGTTGATCAATTTTTCAACTCCGAATTTATCTTTTAATTTCTGGTTTAAATCTTTTTCCATTCCATCACCAAAAAATCCTGTAACCATCTTATGTTCTTGCAGAAAGCCTACAGAATGGGCTCCACCGTGATCCGCAGAAAGAAAAACCGTATACTGACCTTTTCCAACTTTTGAATCCAGATAGCTTAAAAATTGAGCTAAATCCTGATCTAATCTTAAATAAACATCTTCCACTTCGATAGAATTAGGACCAAATTTGTGCCCTGCATAATCTGTTGATGCTAAATTGATCGCCAAAATATCTGTGATATTATCCTGACCCAGATTTTCACCCTCCACAGAAGCTTCTGCCAATTTCAAAGTTAAAGTATTTCCGAAAGGTGTGTAGCGGATATTATCTTTTTTTGCCTGATAATCTGCCTTCAAATTGCTGTAAGGAAAAGTAGGCGTTTTTGCACTTCCTAAAAGTCCTTCCCACGAAGAATTGTCGGGTGCACTTTCTGTGTATTGATTGATCGGAAGCAAAGTATTCCATCCGTTGGCAACTAATTGATCCGGTAGATTTTGGGCATTGAAAGATTTCATCCATTGTGGCAAATCATTCATGTAATAAGAACTCGTGATAAAATTCCCCGAAGAATCATCAAACCAAAATGCACCATTTGGAGTATGACCTGCAGGAAGAATAGATGCTCTGTCTTTCAGAGAAACCCCGATTACTTTTCCTTGAAAATTGGTTGCCAATCTCAATTCATCAGTCACCGTAGTAGACCAAAGATTTTTTGGAGAATGACTACCTACTTTTGCATTCGAAGTTCCGACTGGCAGCACACTTTCGTCAGTTGTACAGTACACATTTTTGCCGGTTTCTTTGTCTGTCCAGTCATTTCCGGCGATCCCGTGAATTGCAGGAACCGAACCTGTATATATTGAAGTATGTCCCAAAGCGGTAACGGTAGGAACATAATTGATGTGAACATTATTTAATGAATACCCTTTATGAAGAAGTCTTTTGAAACCATCATTTCCAAATTTGCTGTAGAAACGGTAGAGATAATCCCAACGCATTTGATCTACAACCAAACCAACAACCAATTTGGGTCTGTCTACTTGTGATTTTTTATTTTTTTGAGCACTGATCGTGATCACCGACATACAACAAACTGCAGCAATCGTAATTTTCTTAAGCATCGAATAACTTTTTTTTGTGATGACAAATTTACGGGTTTTCAAGGTTTTGGAATATGAAATTTTATTTAAATTTGAGATGTTAGATTTTGGCTAAGATTGCAGTCGAAAATAATTCCAAATCATTAAAACTAATTAAACCTACCTTTGATATGAAAAGAACTTTCTTTTTACTATTTTTATTTTTTTTTCAACAAAATCTTTTCGCGCAAAAAGATCAGTTTTACGATTTCATGAAAACATGGAATTTCATTAAATATTACCATCCCGATGTTGCAAGTGGAAAAATAGATGCAGATAGTTTATTTTTAGTCACTTTAAAAAGTGTCGACTCAAAAGATGATTTTAATTCTGTCATAGGAAAACTTTCAAAAAATTTAAATAAAAAACTCACAAATCCTGCTCCTGTAGAAACGTCAAATGATATTCTGACAAAAAATCAAAATTTTGACTGGTTTCAGAAAAGCGGAAAAATAAGTTCGGAAAACAGAGCTTTATTAAATTCTATATATAATCATCGATACAACTTTGAGCTTTTAAAAGAAGGAAAATCCGTAAGTAATGAGAAGAAATATCCATTCCCGAAAAATGAAAATCTTCCTTTTGAATATCGTCTGTTAACTTTAGCGAAAATTCAGGGAATCGTCGACTATCTTTTTCCTCACAAATATATTATGGATAAAGGTTTTGAAGATTATTTCAAGAAAATTTTAGAAGAAAATTCCAAAATAAATTCAAGAAAAGATTTCGAAATTATTTTAGCAAAATTGGTTTCAAAATTTAAGGACAGTCATGCATTTAGTTTTTACAGACAACTGAATTACAAAAAAGACATTTTTCATGGAAGTTATCTTGCGCCATTTGATTTTCAGATCGTTGAAGATCATCTTCTGGTGACTCATATTATTTTCCCAGAAATTTGTGCGAAAGCTCAAATTAATGTTGGAGATAAAATCACTTCCATTAATGGTAAAAGTATACCGCAAATCATCAAAGAAAAGGGAGAATTATTATCAACTTCCAATACCGAAAAATTAGTATTTGTTCTGTCAAAATATGAAAACAACCTCATCTGGATTGGTGATCTTCAACAAAAGAATTTAGACGTAAAATCAGGAAAAAATAACAAGAAATTTTCCACAAAAGTTGATATGATCGATCCTTCTGATAAGGAAAAATATGATCTGATTGTTAATTATTTACAGGATAAGATCAAGAAAAGACAAAACAGAAAAATTGTACATGATGATATTGCTTATTTTAAAATCAATGAGACCTACCAATTTATTAATAAACTGAACGATGATACTAAAATGAATGCTGTGATGGACAGTATTTTAAGCAATGCATCGAAGAAAAAAGCAATTGTTTTTGATATGAGAGAATATCCTGATTGGGGAGGTTTCTTTTTTCATTACCTCTACAAATACTTCTCTCCTACCGAAAATTATTTTGCAAAATATTACCAACCCAACTTAAAAAATATCGGAACTTTTTCTTACAGAGATGCAAGTATTGTTTACTATCCATCGATTCCGGAGAAAACAGTTCATCACTATAAAGGAAAAGTTTTCATTCTCGTCAATCCCGATACACGAAGCGCAAGTGAGTGGTATTCTATGAGTTTACAGAAAATATTTCCTCAAGCTCTTACAATAGGTCAGCAAACTTCTGGTGGAGACGGTGATCTTGTGAAAGTTGATCTTCCGGGAGATTATCTTCTGGAGTTTACCGGAAATGGAATTTTTTATCCTGATAATTCCCAAACCCAACAAACAGGAATCAGAATCAATGAATTGATTAAGTATAAAGATGATGATATTTTAAATAAAAAAGATTTGGAATTTGAAAGGGTTTTAGAATTAATTAATAAATCTTGAATCATCTTCGATAACAATTCCGAATTAACATAACTGTGTAATTTTCACGCACAGTCCTTACAAACCCCCGTCAAAATGCAGTTCACACTTTCTACCTCATAACCTTTTGGTAACGAAAACTGCACCGGAACAGGCAAACATTCAATTGTCTGACAATTCGTACATCGGAAATGAAAGTGGTGATCTGCCAGTTTCTTTTCATCACATTTGATGCAGACTGCAAAATACTGTTTTCCATCTTCGGCTACGATACGATGGAGAATTCCGTCTTCGCAAAAACGGTTGAGCACACGATAAATCGTTGCCCGATCCATATTCATCTCAATATTTTTCTCGATAGCATCCTGACTCATTGCCTTTCCGGTTTGAGTAAGTAAAGATAAAACTGCTTCTTTTGTGGGGGTACTTCTCCTTTTCATTTTATTAATGCGATTATGTTGCAATAATAGAAAATTATCTTAACTTTGGCAAATAATTCAACTAAAATTATGAGTTAATTAAGTCTGTTTTAATTTAATTCTAACCAAAACAATTTAAAAAATATGAAGGAAGCAAAACTATTTGACGTTATTATTATAGGAGGAAGTTATTCGGGATTATCTGCTGCAATGGCTTTGGGAAGGTCTTTGAGAAGAACTTTGGTGATAGACAACGGAAAACCCTGTAACATTCAAACGCCGCATTCTCATAATTTTTTAACGCAGGACGGAAGTTCACCCTCAGAAATTTCACTTTTAGCAAAAAATCAGGTTGAAGAATACGAGACGATTGAGTTTTATAATGGAAAAGCCATTTCAGCTCAAAAAGTAAATAATGGGTTTGAAATTACAACTGAAAAAGGAGAAAAATTTAGCTCAAAAAAACTGATTGTTGCTTCAGGAATTACAGATGAGATTCCGGACATCAAAGGTTTTATAGAATCTTGGGGAATTTCTCTTATTCATTGTCCGTACTGTCATGGCTATGAATACAAAGGTAAGAAAACAGGAATTATTGCCAACGGAGATAGAGCGGTACACCTATCTTCTCTCGTTAAGAATCTGACGGAGGATGTTACGATTCTTTCGAGAGGAAAAGCCAGTTTTACAGACGAACAATTGGAAAAACTTCATCGCAACAATATTGAAATCATTGAAACCGAGATTACTGAGCTAAATCATGAAAACGGAAAAGTAAAAAGTCTCATATTCACTGATGGGAAAGAAATTGATTTTGGTGTGGTTTATGGTGCGTTTCCTTTTCATCAACATTCCGAAATTCCGGAAAGTTTAGGTTGTGAGTTTACTGAATTTGGTCACATTAAAACCGATCAGTTTCAAAAAACAAATGTTCCCGGGCTTTTTGTTTGCGGCGACAATTCTTCGATGATGCGCTCAGTCTCAAATGCTGTGATGACCGGAAATGTAGCCGGAGCAATGGTGAATATGGAATTGGTGACAGATTGTTTTTAGATTTTATCTATAAAGACTTTTTCTCACAAAACTAGTAATGATTACAAATGTTTTAGCAATCCTAAAAGTCATCTGTTCCGAAATATCACAAAAAATAGTGCGCCCAAAAGGCGCACTATTCATTTATATAAAGTTCAATAAATTAAAACTTCAAATCACCATTTACCTCTCTCACCGCTTGTGCAGCTTCAGCAAATTTAGCTTTCTCTTCTTCAGTTAAAGAAATATTCACGATGCTTTCAACACCGTTTTTACCAATGATTGCAGGAACACCTAAACAAATATCGCTTTCACCATATTCTCCGTCAAGCATTAACGAACAAGGAATCATCTTCTTCTGGTCGCAAGCAATTGCCTGAACCATTACAGAAACGGCTGCACCTGGAGCGTACCAAGCTGAAGTACCCAACAATTTAGTTAATGTAGCACCACCAACTTTAGTTTCTTCGATTACATATTTTTGTTTTGCATCATCAAGAAATTCAGTTACAGGAACTCCGTTTCTTGTTGCTTTGCTCAATAAAGGTAGCATTCCGGTATCACTGTGAGCAGCAATTACCATTCCGTCTACATCAGAAATTGGAGCTTCAAGAGCTTCAGCCAATCTGTATTTGAATCTTGCAGAATCTAAAGCACCACCCATTCCGATGATCTTGTGCTTAGGAAGACCTGAAGTTTTGTGTACCAGATAAGCCATTGTATCCATTGGGTTAGAAACCACGATAATGATTACTTCAGGAGAATTTTTTACTAAGTTTTCAGTAACTTCTTTTACAATTCCTGCGTTGATACCGATTAATTCCTCTCTTGTCATTCCCGGTTTTCTAGGGATTCCGGAAGTGATTACCGCTACATGAGAACCTGCTGTTTTGCTGTAATCTCCTGTTGTACCTGTAATTTTTGTATCAAATCCGTTCAAAGATGCAGTCTGCATCAAGTCCATTGCTTTTCCTTCAGCAAAACCTTCTTTAATATCTACCAAAACTACCTCCGAACAGAAGTCTTTCATTGCGATGTATTCTGCACAACTTGCTCCTACAGCACCTGCACCTACTACGGTTACTTTCATAATATTTTTATTTATTGTTTTTTTAATGGTATTATGGAACTTTACAGATTCATAATATAATTTATTTATTGTTTTTTAATGGAATTATGGAACTTTACAGTTTCATAATTTTACTTTTTTATTGATTGTTAGTTTAAATTTTTGCTTCCCAAATGTACAAATTCCCGAAAAATTGGGCAATCTTTCGGGAATTTTAATTATTATTTAAGAAAATTAAT
>Ga0302215_10003127_pt1 | contig 11215 bp, 19 predicted proteins | sample II_Fen_N3_1_FD_194580 | JGI IMG/M metagenome (GOLD analysis project Ga0302215, IMG submission 194580) | Peat permafrost microbial communities from Stordalen Mire near Abisko, Sweden - II_Fen_N3_1 | ecosystem: Environmental > Terrestrial > Soil > Wetlands > Permafrost | place: Sweden: Abisko... | reverse complement strand
GTTTTAATACATAAATATCTTTCCAGACAGTTGAGGGACTGATAAATAGGATGTCATTTGATAAAGTCAATACATTGTATTTGATTGATTTATCATAATTCTTATACATATAGTCATCAATGAAGGTCCTTCTTTTTTTTACCAGATCCTCACTCCTTTTCATTTTTTAAATGTATCTAACTAGTAACTTAGGGGTTTGTTGTGGATTTTTTAATGCACAATATCTATCAATAAGAGGAATATATTCTTTTAAGTCATATCCTTGAGCATCAGCTAAATCCATTATTTTAATAACAGCTTCAGCTAATTCATTTGGAAATGTCTCATCAATGTATTTTTCATACAAATCAAGAAACTCTTTATCTGGGATATCTGGTGCAAATATCTCTCGGTTAGTGGGTAACAACCCGTCTTTTAAAGCATGTTTAGCATCATGTAGTTCACTAAAAATCATTTTAAAAGCATATTTAGGTTTCCCGTATTTAGCAAAAAATTTTTCCATTGACATGATATTAAACATTATTGGTTTCAAAAACAGCTATTGTACCTGCAGCAGCACTAGAAATAGCCATAAATGAGCATACTGAATTTGTTTCAAAAGGTTCTCCACCTTCTCCTGTTGCACTATCAGGCAACATTTTTAAATCATAATCAGTTGCAGAAACTACTGTATAAGTACCGGTTAGGGGTATCTTTTTAATATAGATAATTTGTGTAGCTGATGTATTTTGAAATCTGATATTAGCACGTTGTTTATTTACAAGTGCTATTACTACTGCTGTAGTTCCAATTACTAGTGGACTTGCCATAATAATAAATAATTTAAAGAAAGGAGATTGCTCTCCTTTCTAATTAAAATTTAGGCAACAATACTTGTTGTAGGTTTGAAATGAGCTAAAATAGTACTTAGTAAATACTGATTTTGTTCATTATTACTTACTTTACCATTAGCTGCTGCTAATTGATCTCTTAAGTTTTGAACATTCAGGTCATTAATAAGTGCACGAGTTAAAGCTCCATCAGTTGCTATAACAGATTTAATTTCGCAACAACATTGTGCAACTTGTGCAGCCATCGCAGTTCCTTGAGCAATAATTTGGTTAGTAGAGTTTTGACTCTGCATTGCTAAACTATTTTGTCCTTGTAAAATAGTAGTAGTTACTTGATTAAAACTATTTAACTGTTGTAAAGCAGCTTGATTTTGAGCAGCAGTAATATCTCTACCTAATCCATTAATAGAATCTAATGTAGTGTAATTAGCAGCAGCTTGAGCTGTTTGTAAGTTACCTATTTGATTTCCTAATGCATTAAAATTAGCAGCATTAGCTGAAGTTTGCCCCGAACTAATAGTAGCAAATGTATTTTCTACACTTTCCATTTCATTACGAATGTCATTAGCGCCTACTTGACCTTGTAAAGTTTGAATCTGTGTTTGTAACGATTGAAAAGCAGGTTGTAAAACAACATCAGTTGCCACAGCTCCTACAGCACCTACAGCACCATTACGATTTCCCCACCCATATTTTAAAAGAGAATTATAAATAATTTTTTGCTTTTTGCAGTTCAGAGATTTGTAATTACACTTTCTTTCTGATAAATAAAAAGTTTGACCTATATAAATTTTTTTTGAAGGAGATGTTATTTTATAAATATATCCTAGTTTTTTGAGTTTTTCCATGGTTGTGGTTACTGTAATTAATATGTAAAGATACATAAAAATAACGGTAACTACTATCCATATCGAAACTTATTTTTGCCATGTAATTTATTTTTTCGTGAACACGAAAATAGTATAACTACACAAAAGTGACAAGAGTCTTTGCTTCTTTACAGCTTAAATTTTGTTGTTAATCTGAATAAATGCCTTAATAGTAGATTGATTGTCAATAACTATAGGCGGTACTAATTCTTTTAAGTCCCCATCATTTAAGATAAGTTCTCGTACTTTCGTAGCAGAAACACCAGAAGCAGTGTTACCTCTTGCTAATAATGAGAGTGATATATGGTTTCTTAGTATATAACCAGTAAACCATGTAGTAATGACTTCGAAGCCATCACTGTAGTACATTGTAAAGTAATCTTGTCCGATTGCTCGAACAATCTTAGCATACAGATAGAATCCCCATGTTAGGGAATTATTAGATTCATCATCTAAATCATCTAATGGTAATACTCTGATATTTATATCTGAAAGTTCTGCGTGCATTTCCGCTTTTATTGCTTTCCTAACCATATCAGTTCTAAAACTGATTGGTATAGGATTTCGCGCATTGATTTTATCAGCACTACCTACAAATACCAAAGTCTCATCATTCTCATGAAAAGACTTTTTAATCAGCTCTATATGACCATTATGAATGGGTTGCATACGAGCAATGATAACTCCAATTTTTGCCATTTTAATTTTTTAGTAAGATCCCGAGAAATTCCCGGGAGTTTATTGTTTAAGCTTTCTTTGCTTTCTTTAATTTTTGAAACTCGCGCGCCATCATTGCCTCAGCTACCGGTGCATATGCTCGTAAGAGTATGTAATGCCCAAACCCCATTAGGGTTATTATGGTGAACCAAGTAAACAGAAAATTAAAAATTACAAAATCTGATACATTTAATAGAGTGCTTTTAGTACACAACATGATGGTTAACACCACATAATGTCCTAAACACCATGGACAATGAATTAATTCTTCTAATTTATGGTGTATCTTAGAGATTAACTCCCTTAGCCACATGAACATAGAAGTAGTAGTTATTGTAAAACTAATACTACATGCACATAAAGCCACTACAAAGCAATATAGAAGAGAATTCATTAGATTCTCTTGTCGTCATCCTCCATATCATCCACAAAGTCGCCATCGCGAAGTTTGGATTTTACAGGGACTTCTCTTTTAAAATTAATAGTGTGGCAACCACACCCACAGCAACTGCTGTATTTCAGCTCTACTGTACGAAATTGTGATGCTGCTTCCTTTACCTCAGTAAATTGCTCATTCAAACTTGATGCTCCAACAGATGCCAATTCTTCTTTTTGTTTTAATTTGCTCATTGTAATAAAATTTAAATTTATGATTAAAAATGATTAATAGAAAATTCTATATCTTTAATAGTTACTAAACTACTTGATTTACTGTCTGTAATTTGTCTTTTCATAGCTTCCATAGAAGACATTTGGACAAGAGAAGAAATCATAGCTCCAGAAACATTGTAGGCTAAAGGTGAGTTGAATAATATTTCACTCGATTTGTGGGCTAATTCTACAGCATTAGCATCTGTTTTAATTCTTTTGAAATAAATTTCAAAGATTTCATGAGTATCCTCTTGTGAAGGTTTCTCAATTGCGATCTTTAAATCAATACGACCTGGCCTTAAAATAGCTGGATCAATTTGATTTAAATGATTAGTAGCTAAAATGATAAGAGAATTGTTCTGTTCAAATCCATCCATTTCTGAGAGGAATGTAGGAACAATAGTAGTCTCAACATCTGAGGACATTCTAGAGCCCCTGGCTGGTAGAATAGCTTCAGCTTCATCAATAAAAATCACAGAACGTTCTTTGGTTTTAGTAAAATTTCTTCTACATCTTTCAAAGACTTCTTTAATATTGTTTTCAGCAACACCTACGAAAGGTGAGAGCATTTCTCCTCCTTTTAAGTATACAAAAGAATCATTTGTGATCTTTTCTGCTCTTCTTAAAATGGTTGAGGCAATAGCTTTTGCTATAAGAGTTTTACCACATCCTGGTGGGCCATATAACATAATTCCTCCAACAGGTTTTACATTAAATGATTTGAACTTTTCTGCATGTAACAAAGGAAATTCTACAGCAGTACGAATTCTTTCAATTTGGGATTTCATCCCTCCAACAGCTTCCCAATCAATAAAATCAAATTTAACTGGTTCTACAGCTATCTCTAATTTATCTGAGAGTTTCTCAATAATAAATTCTTTTGAACATAGCACTTTATCCCCAAGTTTGGGAGTTCTAATTTTTGGACTTGCAGGTAGAATAGTCTCTACATTTGCTCCTGTACCTTGTACACGAAATAGTCCTGTTTCACTAGGACCTGCTACTATTTTACCTATTGCATATGGGCCCCCTAAAGCTTTTTTAAGGATTTCCTCATATTTACTGATCTTTTCTTCTAATTCGTCAATTCTGGACATATCTAATTTTGATTTGAAGGCCCGGTTTTATATCTAGTAATCCTGGCACTATTTTTATTCTTTGATTTATATGTATCTAATTGTGAATCACAATTTGGACAAATACATCTATAATTTTTTCTTGTATTGTTGGAAGCATTTCCATCAATATGATCCATAATAAAGACTAATGGTTTATTATTCCATCTATCCTCCATTGAACATATAGCACATTTGTGATCCTGTTCTTTTAATATTATTGGTTTTAATGTGGAATAGCTAAAATTGGCTCTTTGGTTTTCTTCTGGATTAGAAAGAAATAATTCATATTTTTTATTAAGAGCATATTCAGTTTGACATTGGACATTGCAATATGTTGTATTATATTTAGCATGATATTCTAGCTCTTTTTTACAATTCAAACAATAGTGCTTTTTATAAGAACCTTTATTAAAAGCTTCTAAAGGATTAACATTTCTTCTAATGGGTAAATCAATTCCTTTTGCTTTTGCAACTTTCTTAATATTACTGCCGGAACAATTGTATTTTATTCCAATTTCTTCATAACTTAATTTATCAATTAAGATAAATTTTTCTAATTCTTTTTTATTATACTTTTCCATATTTATATTTTTCGTACCCACAAAGGTACATAAAAAACACAAATAAAGCAAAGGTTCGGATAATTATTTTGTACCGCGAATAGGTAACGGGCCTACATAGTTCAATTTAGAAGATTGATTCATTTCTTTATGATACCGCGGCATATTCTAGTAGATTTTACTAGCTAAAAATCCAGCTAAATAAGCTGAAGCTTCAATATCATAAACATGAGCATGTTGTAAGACTCTGTCTTCACAATGTCTACTTTCATGTCTAATTACTTTTCTTCTTTCTTTCTTAGAAGTAGTCTTAAAAATAAGAATTATAGCCTCACAATAAAGAGTATCATAGGTGAATCTTCCACCATTTACACGTCCTTTCTTAATAGCATGAACAATATCTTCTCTAGATTCTTTATCTGCTTTAAACTTCTTATAAATTTTACCAATTTTCTTAGCATCTTTCTTAGAAGTAACTTCTATAAAAGTAATATCCCAATCATAAAGAGGGATTTTAAATTTGAACTTTTTCATTTTATAAATATTTGTGGATCTAATGGGAATCGAACCCAAGTTGTCGCAGTACCTACCGCTTTATCCTATCCAATTGAACGATAGACCCATGTGGACCCAGGAGGAATCGAACCTCCGGTAAGGTGTATAAATAGTTGTACATTTCATCTCTACTATCCTTAATCATTACCAACTATGATACAGATCCATTTATTGTGGGGCAGGTACGGATTCGAACCGTAGTATTCTTCTTGATTACTCAATAAGACGCTCTAACCAACTGAGCTACCACCCCAAAAATGTCCTGATTTCGTTCAGGACAGACGGGTTACGCCGCAAGTCTAACTTGTGTGCGAGAAGCCATTGTGATTTTTGTTTTGCCGTTTAAAGCTGATACTCATTTTATCCTTCAGGATTACTCCTTAGAATCAGACATTACTTCCATTACCTGTCAAAAGCCTGTATGCCCCTTGTATTTTAGAGGTTTAGGAATTACGTATATTCTGTAATTCCCCTAACTCACTTACAATTAATTGTTTAGGTGGAGCATTTGGGATTCGAACCCAAGTCCACATAACTTTCATAATATCAACGGATATCGTACGCGCGGAGAGACTCGAACTCTCACGCCTTGTTGGCACTAGCTCCTAGGGCTAGAATGTCTACCATTCCATCACACGCGCATGTTGCAGTCTTTCCTGCTGTCAGCTTGTTTCAGACTTTTGTCTGTAGAATTGAGCCCGTATCTCTTTCGAGACCCAAAAGCTTTTATCGCACAACATCATTGGTTAAAGCTAACGTTGCCATCACGTTCGGCTGATCCTTACTCTGAGTTAGATCAGCGGAAGTAGCCTAGGTGGGACTCGGACCCACAAACCCAGATGGGTCACGGATTTTAAGTCCGTTGCGTACACCAATTCCGCCACTAGGCCATTATGTAGTTTCCTACAATGTTAATAGAAGTCTTCTATCAACAGTATGCTCCCTTAATGGGAAAGGTCGTTCTAAAAATCTAATCTTTGCTGGATAATGTTTTACTAAATCAACGTAATCCCTAATTACTATTCCTTCTATTACTAGATAATGTTCACGTATAAATTGCTCTATATTTAATCGTTCTTTATCTGTGAGTCTCCAATTAATGGTTTCCATAATTATAAGGTTAAGAGTAATCTTCTATCAGGAGTTTTCTTTACAAAAGCATTAGCCAACATTTCTGTTAACTCATTTGCAGAAACTACTTTACAAGCCCCCAATTTATTGGAATTGGCTATCATTTCTTGAAAACACTCTTGATAATTGGGTTTAACTAAAATTTCCCATTGTTCTTCCATAATATTAAACTAAAAGAAGTCTACGATCATAAATAGAAGCTCCATCAACTAATATAAAATGAGTTGGAAATTCTTGAGGAGTAGTTCTATTTGCTATTATTTCATCCAGAGATTTATCTAACAGTGATGGAATTTTTAATCCTTTATAGCCACTATCAATTACACCGGAAAAATCACAAGCTTTTGTAGCATTTGCAAAATTTGCAGACACTCCTTGTAAGTATGTCTTTTTATTCTTTAGCTCAAATTGTTCTTGAATCATTTCCTTGATAAGATGTTGGGAACCTGCTCTACCCGCATAAAAACCCCCAGATCCAGATCTTCCAGGATTATTAATATTTGAGGAAAAGATTTTAGATTCGCCATTCATAACTTTATAAGATAAACATATAGGTCTTAATGCTTTTTGAGCACGAGCTAATTCTCTCCTACATCCAACAGGTAAATCATCAACCTCCATTGAAAATTTATTCTCAGGTAATATGAGAACAAATCCATCACATGTGTCAATATCCTCTTGATGGTCGTAAGGAGTACCTCTTTCCCATGATATGGGTTGAGCTCCCATACCGTAAAGAGTGGCGGAACAGTCGTCTATAAATTTCTGATCAACAGAAATAGGACAACTTATGTAATAATTAGGCCTTTCCACCTTCTTCAAAGTATTCGTCAAATGCTTTCTGTTTGATTACTAACTCTGCATTAACGAGTGTTAACTCGTAATTTAAGTCAATAAGTTTCTTGAAGCGCGTTTGACATTGTGCTTTGGTTAATTGTACAACACCTTTATTTAAATCGGTGTCTAAATTGAAATCAGAGGCTTGATAAATCTGATCTGCAATTTGCTCTTGTCTTACAACAAGTGGGTCAAGAATTTCCTTTTTCAGGTCTCTCTTGATAGAGATAAGAAATGCATCAGCGCGACTTTCGACACTCTGAGCGGACTTCATTAATTTTGAAGCTTTTGTTTCCATAATAATTGTTTTTATTTGTTTAATTATTTTCTTTTTCGACATAATATAAGAGATTTGCTGTCTCTATAGTATCAAATAATGCAAAAAATGCATTATATTTGGCATCTGTAGTAAACTCTGCTGCATCAACAATTAGAAGCATAGTCTGTTCCATGATTATTCTTTTCATCTGTCTTATATAAGTTTGTATCTTTTTCCCATCGAAGAGACCTGGCTTTTACCCAGAAGTTTACTAAAAGGTACCCCCCTTAGGGATACCTTTATTCTTTTTATTGTATTTTATTTTCCTACCCCACTCAAATTAACGAACGGAGTATTACTTCCTGATACGTTCGGCAACGCACCATCCCATTTTTCAATAGCTTTATAGTTAACAAGGACGGGAGTTATAGATTTTGATAGTAAGATATTAGCTTTAGCTTGCGCTTCTGCTTCTATCAATACTGACTCACTCCTTCCCTGTGCCTGAGCAACTGCTATTTGTGCCTGTGCAGTAGCTGTCTGTACTTCATTTTCAGCTTTTTGAGCTAATTGAGTAGCAGTTACTTTTGCATCCAGGGCATCTTTTACTGATTGAGGTATTCGAACAGATCCGATTAAATCGATCTTATCAATTATAATACCATTTACAGCCAATTCTTTCGTTATAATAGTTTGAACAGTGTCAATCATTCGACCTTTTCCTTCACCATATACTGATTCAATAGGCATAGCGCCAGCGACTTTATTAAGTGCATTACGTAAAGATTTTCTTACAACTACATCGCGTATTTCTCCCTCACCTTTATGATATTGTGCAAACATCTGACTTATTTTATCGCTTTCAAAATGCATAGAAATACCTAAATCCATAGAACATTCCATTCCTTCTTTCGTCTGAAATGTAAATTGTTCATTTGTCGGGGAACCTTCGGTAGCATCTGCGGTATACACATAGTTAATCTGATACGTTGGAAACAAGTACAATTCCTCATTGATACCAATCCAGTATCTTCCGACTGGCAATACCTGGCTGTCAACACCCTTTGAACCTCCAAGCAAAAATACCTTAACACCTACGTGCCCGTAAGGCACTTTATCACAGCTCGATAGAGCAATAACCATCATGGCTAATAATGCAAACATTTTAAATGATGATCTCATAAAACTTGATTTGTTAATAAAAATTAATAATTGAAACTATTTTGAATTAATGTAATTAAGCCATCTGACAATCCATCCGATTATCATAGTAACATTCCAGATCACATACCAGATAAACATGGCTAAAAGCACATATCCGGCAATAAGTCCTAAGTCAGTATTTGACGAGAATAGGTAAGGAAATGCAAATCCAAAGCAGAGTATTACTACTGCAAGGAATACCCAGAAATAAATGTATCTGATTTTCATTTTATAAATTTTTGTAAAGTTTGTCTAATTCTCTTGATTGTTTACTCCAACGAAATATAACCCCTTTATTTTCAGGAGTCAAATACCAATGCCATCTAAATAGATTTGTAGAAGCTGCACAGGATATAAATCCTTCAACATCTTTATCTTTAAGAGTAAGCATCCCTTTAATTAAAGGATCCTCTGTGTAATCTTGTGTGTTTAATATTGGAGGTAAAGGCCTTACCCATCCAAATACACTAGTAAAAGTAGAAATCTCAAATACTGCTGTAAGTACAATCATTACAACGATAATAAATAAAAATCCCATGTTAATTTAATTTTGTATCTTTGTTTATTTTTAAAATTTACGTATGAACAAGCAAACTAACTTATTCCAGAAGATTCTTCTTTTAGTAGAAGAAAATGAACAACTCCTTGAAAAAATCAAAGAACTTGAGAAAGAACTTTATGATTGTAAAGTTTTAGCGATGCATTTAGAAAATGATTCATATTCTAAATCAATATAGTCGGGGATCGAGGATTTGAACCTTACCTTCTGAGGTGTGTACTCAAATGCACCCAAGTGCTATCTCCGTTTTATAATAATGACCATAGAATGTATACTCGCATTTTAGGGCCATTAAGTTTGTACTATCTCGATATCGGACAGCATAGTACGAATGCAATAGAATAAACTTCAGGTGAGCGTAATCAAGTAGAGTATTACTTGTAAAGTTATTTTAAGTAGTAAGAATTATTTACATAACCTGTATCAATTCTTGCTATACTTATAATAGTATCTCCTGTGCGCATACGTTCTAGTACAACTTGACGTTTATACTCTAACATACCAGCACGTCTTTGTAAAGCACCTAATTCATTTAATTTAGCATCATAATGCTCATTATAAGCTTTAGCTAAAAAGATATTAGCTATCAAAATAATAACTAAAGATGCAATAAATAAATAATTTTTCATTTAATATATTTTGTTTGTAAAATTCAAAAGAAACTGCTGATCTTTCGACCAGCAGTTAAAAGTTTTAGGCGCCAAGTTCTCTCTGCAAAGCAGCAAGTTCACGAGCATCACGGATGTCTTGAGGTACGACCTTGTTAACACGGATTTCGAGAGCAGCCAACTCTGATTTTTTCTTAGCAATTTGCAGAACATTTATACGCGTCTGACAATCAGCCTGCCATTCCTCCGGAGAGAAACCTAACCAAGTAAACTTGGCATCACAACCTAATTCTGCAGCAGCTTCAGCATATGATCTGGATCTCTCTTTCAAGAATCCAACTACTTCAATAAGTTTTCTTTCTTCACGAGCTGTGGTGATATCCAGTTGATTAGATATACCTTCACTGTACCGAAATGAACCACCTGTAATGTATACTGGTTTGTTTGCAAGGGCAACTTCAGCTTTTTTTAATTCTAGCTGGGCAAATAATGCGTCGATTATTTGTTCTTTTGTTAAAGGAGTTTTTACTTCCATGTTGAAAAATGTTAATTAATTAGACTGTTTTGTCTAATAGGAAGGTTGTTGGGAATCGAACCCAAACCCCGAGCGCCATAGTAGAAGTATCTAAAACGTAGCATGGAATGAAATTGTCATAGAGAAACAAGCTCGTATCCTGACCGTTAGACGACAACCTTCATTTAAAAATCGGAAATTATACAAGTAAGTTAAATATAGAAATTTTAGAAGTAACTTATATGTGGCCGATTAAGGACTCCCTCCAGGATTCGAACCTGGGACAACGGACTTCTGGTCCGCATCTATTGTCTGTCTAGTCCCTTGTACTTTGGGATTTCAATCAACATATCTTCGATGGTAGGTCTACCTACTACTCTAACCCACTGAGCTAAGAGAGTCTTTTTTTATTCTCACCTAAATATTTTATGCTGTAACCCTTGGGTTACATTTCATACAACCTATATTACCACAAGGTTCTGCGGAATGCCCAAAAACATTAACTTTTTTACGTTTTGAATTGGCATTCAATGCTCTTTTACTTTTACTGTTTTGCCCAGTACGAGCTAATTCCTGATAATGAGCACGATTTGTGGCTCTTCATGGCTGTTTTAGGGCCAATCTTTTTAATTTTGAGACTGCTTTACTTGATTTACTCATTACTTATTTTTTATTGGTTTGTAAAATACTGGTACCCATACAGTGCTCGAACCTGTGACTCCTCCCTTACTTTGGAGTACTCTACCAACTGAGTTAATGGGAACTTTGATTTAATTGGAAATTGCCTAAGTAAATTTGGCAGGG
>Ga0302215_10003125_pt1 | contig 11224 bp, 2 predicted proteins | sample II_Fen_N3_1_FD_194580 | JGI IMG/M metagenome (GOLD analysis project Ga0302215, IMG submission 194580) | Peat permafrost microbial communities from Stordalen Mire near Abisko, Sweden - II_Fen_N3_1 | ecosystem: Environmental > Terrestrial > Soil > Wetlands > Permafrost | place: Sweden: Abisko... | reverse complement strand
TTCGTATTTTTCAATATCATTCAAAAATTCTTTCTCACTTTGAACAATTAAAGGACACAGATTCTCAGTTGATTTTTTTAAAACTTCAAGTTTGTAATCCTCTGCGCTAATGCTGACTTTAATTGGTGTCTTCACAATATTGGCGGCTGCCAGCACCATAAAAATATCACAAAGATTGTCAGTGTTCTGAACCCTGAGAATCATTTTTTTAAGTGGCAAGTAGCGAAAAGTATTCTTTTCTCCCATCAAATGATGAATGTCAGTTTCCTTTGAAAATTCACCTTTGAAGTTTTTTATATAACTGTCAACGGCTGTCTGAAAGTGGGTATTTTCATGAATATTCAATATTGATGAAAATGTCCTGAATTGATCTTTTTCTTTGGAAGTGGTGGTGATTTTTGAACTCTCTGTTATCTTAACGAAACTGGTGACATAATTTCGACCTCCGGCTTTTATTCCACCTCCGAATGCCGATCGTTTCATGCCCCCAAAAGGTTGACGATTGACAATTGCTCCGGTAATTCCTCTGTTTATATACAGGTTTCCCGCTTCGATACTGTTTTTCCAGTGCAGTTGTTCTTCTTCATCAAGACTTTGCAGCCCGGAAGTTAATCCATATTCAGAAGCATTTACCATTTTTATTCCATCATCCAGATCATCAATGCAAACCACTGCTAACAAAGGTGCAAATAATTCGTTTTTAAACGTATAGCTCGTTGGTTTTACTCCCCATTTGACACAAGGTTTTAATATGTATTTTTTCTCATCTACAAATTCGGGTTTAACCAACCAGGTCTCTCCATCCTCCAAATGATCAATGGCATAAATTAGTTTCTCATTTTCGGAAGTAATCATGGGTCCGACGATATTTCCACCATCCCATACACCACCTGTTTTCAGGCTGGTGACAGCATCGGTCAGTTTTATTTTAAATTCGGGATCATCAAATACTTCTTTATCCAACAATAGCAACGAACAGGCCGAACATTTTTGTCCGGCATTGCTGAATGCTGAAGTTACAATGTTTTGAATGGCATGATCACGATCGCCGCTGGCTGTAAGGATGATGGCATTTTTACCTCCGGTTTCTGCCGATAACGGGCAGGTCGGGTTATTCTCAAGTATACTGAATGCAGTATCTGTTCCTCCGGTTAGAATAATGTGCATAATGGAGGGATGGGAAGTTAAATAATTTAGGGGTTTGCGACCATCAGTACATATAACCTGCAATGCATCTTTCGGAACTCCTGCATCCCAGAAAGCTTTTGCAAATTCCCATGCTACAGGAAATGCGGATGTTGCCGGTTTTAAAATGACGGTATTTCCTCCGGTAAGGGCTGCTGCCACTCCACCTACGGGTATTGCCAATGGAAAGTTCCAGGGTGGGATAACCAGTACAATTCCTTTCGCAGTTACCGATATGGTTTTTAATTCCACAATTTTCTGCATGGATACCGGATAAAAGCGACAAAAATCAATAGCTTCGGATACTTCCACATCCCCTTCACCGAAAGTCTTTCCGGTTATGGCTGACATGCATCCAATAAGATTGCCCCGATTCCTGCCAAGATGATCTGCAACTTTATGCAATAGGATATTCCGTTCTTCCAGCGTTGTTTTTCGCCAGTTTGACGCGTCCGATTCGGCAACAAAGAGGATCTGTTTTACCTGCTCAATATTCGATTGACTTGCCTCACAGACACAGACTTCTCCGTTTTGGCTGCGATCGATATACCGGTATTTCTTTTCACTGGTCAATTCATCACTTCCTATCTGAATGGGAATCTGATAGGGCGATTCATCCGGGTTTTTTTTCCATTGTTTCCGGATCGTATCAGCCCACAAACGATTGGGTTTAAGGTCAAAATTTGTATCCGGCTCATTCTTAAATGTTCCACGATCCGTGTTCCGTGTTTCGTGTTCCGCGTTCCGTGTTTCGTATTCCGCGGTTGTCGTTTCTTTAACTGTCTTCCCACTACCGACTACCGACTCAATACTACCTACTACTGACTCAATACTACCTACTACCGACTCAATACTACCTACTACCGACTTCCCACTACCAACTACCGACTTCCCACTACTTACTATTTCTAAATTCCGGTCCTGTATGCGGAAAGGTTTCGAATCAATTTTATCTTTTAGTGCATACGCATCTAAAAATTGTTGTTGCACGAATTTCCATTGTTTGCTGTTATACTTTAAATTAAACGAATAACTCAGGAAGTTGTCTTTCCCCGTGTTTTCATCCAACCGGCGTACCAAATAGGATACAGCATTCAAAAAATGCTCGTTTTTTACTACCGGAGTGTATAAGATAATCTGTTTTCCAAGATTCCGCATAACACGGGGTAAATGATTCGCCATACCTTCCAGCATTTCAAAAGTGACTTCATTTTCTACTTCGTTTTTTTTGCACAACAGGTAGGCATATCCGATGCTGAAGAAATTATGAGAGGCTACTCCTATATGCAGGACTTTTGCATTTTCAGGCTCTAAAGCCCGATCCAGAATATGCAGATAGTTGGCGTCGACTTCAACTTTGCTCCCCAACACAGGGTTTTCCCATCCTTTTAATGAAGAAATGATCGATTCCATTTGAAGATTAGCACCTTTCACCAACCGCATTTTAAGAGGTGAACCTCCATTTGCCACCCGTTGTTTTGCAAATTCCAGAAGCTCGGACTGGAAATTCCAGGCATCAGGTAAATAAGCCTGTACTACAATACCGGATGAATAATTTTTAAATTGGGGCAGGCTCAATACTGTTTTAAAAATATCGAGTGTCAGCTCAGTATCTTTATATTCTTCCATATCCAGATTGACAAATTTGGAACTAGAAACCCCGTTATCATCAATGTATGGAAAATCAATCGATTGTTGATATATACGGGTTAACAGGTCGCACAGCTCAATCTTGTTCTGCTCATAATTCAGAGGATTGATCTGGGCATATATACCGGATATCTTGATGGAAATATAATTAATCTGAGGATCTTTCAACGCTTCCAGGTAATGGTTGAACCGGTGTATTGCTTCACCATCACCCAAAACCACTTCTCCCAACAGGTTTACATTCTGACCGATCTTTTGTTTGCGGCGTTCCGTCAGGTGATGTGTCAAAAAAGAATGTTTCTCGTTGATGATCACCTTTGAGGTGTCCGATCGTAATCTGCTTTTGAAAATCGGCACCGCGATAAAGTCGAACCAATAACCGAAAGCTGTAAAAAGCCGGATTAATAAAGTATCTGTAGCATTGAAAAATTGTGGAATGCCATACTGGTCAATAAGCACTTTCATTCGATGGGCCAGCTTCTTATTGCTGTGAATCTGGGACGACTCGTCCAGCAATTTGGAAAGAAGAGTTTTGTCGTAGGGATTCTGAATTAAGATGGCATATTTCTTTTGTTCTTTCAACTCGTCTGCTGTTATTTCCTTCTCCGATTTTGAAAGAAAATCTTTCGCCCAATCCAGGACTTCGTTCGTGCTTATTTTATCCATAAATGAGTAATTAATTGTTTAAATTTTCCGAAAGATAAAATAAAATTATGGAATTTATATCTTATCACGAAAAGAAATTATGTAAAAATTAATTATTTATCAAAATGATTAAATATCAACGCGTCTTGCAATAAAATGTTATATATTTCTTATTTTTGCTACCGGTTTTAAATTTATGAAAAAGGATTAAGATGCATCTTAAGAGCGCTGATCCTTCTGTTGAGGCTGATTTCCACAGATTATTTTTTTAAAGAAAGAAATTAAGATAGAGACTGTCCGCAGATACACTAATTTCCACTGATTATTTTTTAAAGAAAGAAATTAAGATAGAGATTGTCCGCAGATACACTGATTTCCACAGATTATTTTTTAAAGAAAGAAATTAAGAAAGAGATTGACCACAGATTACACTGATTTCCACAGATTATTTTTTTAAAGAAAGAAATTAAGATAGAGATTGTCCACAGATTACACTGATTTGCACAGATTATTTTTTTATGAAAGAAATTTATGAAAGAGACTGACCACAGATTACTTTGATTGATTATCCAATGTCGTTTAGTTAGTGAATCTCTTAGTGAAACTTTGTGACTTAGAGTCTTTGTGGCAAGAAAGAATAGCCAAGAAGTTATAATCCGTAAGCTGAAGGACACTTAGGGTATATCTGATCCAAATCACTAACTAAACGATATTGCTTGAATCTCTTCAATGTCCATGAATAAAGTAGATTTTACTGAAGTTCCAACATCTTTTTTTTAAAGATTAGGTCGTTATGCGGATAATCATAAAGAAAATAATGACTCCGGACCTTTTAGAGTTTGTGTAAAAAGAAGTATTAATCAGTCATCCACTATCAAATAGAAACTTTACATTGAAATCAGCGAATAAGGTTTAGAGATTCAAGGATGAGTGAATTAACTGTGAATTTATCTTCAAAAAAAATGGATTTTTTCTTTGCACTTAAAAAATAATATCATATTTTTGAAAATAATGCGTGGGTCGTATTACATATTCTCTTTAAATAGACTCCCCGTTTTTCACTATCCTGTTTTCATTGTTTTTTTTTCATCCCTACAATCCCTACAACTCTAATCCTTAACCTCCGGTTCCCCTCCGGAACCCATTCGGTACCCATTCGGTTCCCATTTACTGATAATACATAGATAATACATAGATAACACATAGATAATACTTAGATAACACATATTTATATAGATATGTAGTATCTATATATTATATTTGTATTAAGTTAGTTTTACGGAACTATTTTTACAAAATGGGTACCGAATGGGAAACGAATGGGTGCAGAATGGGAAGTAGAGCAAAAGTGGATAGACAGGAGAGGTTAGCAGGAAGTAAAGAGTAAAAAAGTTATCGCAATTTTAACCTGACCAGTAAGATTAATGGGTCATTTAGATATCTATATGCAAAAATAATTATTTGTCGTGAATAAAAAAGCAGGTTTGCAAAATAGTTAGGAAATAATTCTCTCAATTACAATAACAATTCTGGAATACTGAACTAAAAACATCGACTCCGTCTAAAAAGAAGGTCCATACTTCAAAATTGTAGATTTGAACTATGGACCATACTGTTATTTTTAGAAAGCAGGATCAACCCTTGTTCTCAGAAGGGTTAACGTTTAGTTAGCTGTTTTGCGCTCTATTTCTCTCAGATTCTCCATTTTCTTTTTGGCCAGGAATCCGTAAATGTTTTCCAAATGCTCGGTGACTTTCTGATTGCCGAATTCGTATACCTTTGTAATCAGGCCATCCAGAAAATCACGGTCGTGCGAAACAACAATCAGTGTACCATCAAAATCAACCAGAGCCTGTTTCAGGATATCTTTCGTTTTCATATCGAGGTGATTGGTAGGCTCATCCAGAATGAGCAGATTCACAGGCTCCAGTAATAACTTGATCATGGCCAGTCGGGTACGTTCGCCACCGGATAGAATTTTGACTTTCTTGGTGGAGCTTTCCCCACCGAACATAAAAGCACCCAGTAAATCCCTGATTTTATTCCGGATATCGCCAACTGCCACATCGTCAATGGTTTGAAATACGGTCAGATTTTCGTCGAGCAATGAAGCCTGATTTTGTGCAAAATATCCGATTTTCACATTGTGGCCCAATGTAAGCACGCCATCATGTTGAATTTCTTTCATGATACATTTCACCAGTGTCGATTTCCCTTCACCGTTTTTACCTACAAAGGCTATTTTTTCACCCCGTTCGATCATGAAGTTTGCATTCCCGAAAATCAGCTTGTCGTCGTATTGTTTTCCTACGTTCTCGGCAGTAACGGGATAATTTCCCGAGCGGGGAGAAGGTGGAAATTTAAGCCGTAAAGCCGATGAATCCTCTTCATCCACTTCGAGTATTTTTAGTTTTTCGAGCATTTTGACTCTCGATTGTACCTGCAGGGTTTTCGAATAGGTGCCTTTGAACCGTTCAATGAATTCAGTGGTATCGGCAATCATTTTTTGTTGTTCCTCAAATTGCTTTAGCTGCTGCTCGTGGCGTTCCCTGCGTAACTCAAGGTAATGTGAGTATTTTGCCTTGTAGTCGTAAATACGGCCCATGGTGACTTCGATAGTGCGTGTTGTGATGTTGTCGACAAAGGCACGGTCATGCGAGATGATCACCACCGCTTTGGCCGAGTTGATCAGGAAGTCTTCGAGCCATTGGATGGATTCAATGTCGAGATGGTTGGTTGGTTCATCCAGTAAAATGACGTCGGGTCGGCGGAGCAGTATTTTGGCCAGCTCAATTCGCATGCGCCATCCACCACTGAATTCGGAAGTCTTACGGTTGAAATCTTCGCGTACAAATCCAAGTCCGAGCAATGTCTTTTCGATATCGGCATCATAGTTTATTTCTTCAATGCTGTAAAATTGTTCACTGAGTGCCGATACCCGTTCAATAAGTTCCATGTAACTGTCCGATTCATAATCGGTACGGGTGGTCAGTTCTTCATTCAGGGCATCGATCTGTTTCCCCATTTCATTGATTTCCGAAAATGCCATGGAAGTTTCTTCAAAAACAGTACGGTTATCTTCAAGGAGTAAGTGTTGGGGCAGATAAGCAACTTTCATTTCTTTCGGACACGAAACGGTTCCTTTTGAAGGTTCCCGCTCACCGGCCAGGATTTTAAGTAAAGTAGATTTCCCGGCTCCGTTTTTTCCCATTAAGGCAATACGGTCTTTTTCGTTAATAACAAATGAAATATCCTGAAAGAGAGTTTGACCGCCAAATTCGACAGTGAGTGCATCGACTGATAACATATATAATTTTTAAAATTTATTGTTGTAAAAAAATAGGAATGGAATTCATAAAAAAACTTTCCATCGGTGGGCTAATAAGTCTACAGACGGAAAGTCTTAGTTTAGAATGAAGTCTTATGGTTACAAAATGACTTTTGAAACACGATTTCCTGCCCTGATAATATAGATTTGATGACGTGGTAATCCACTTATCTCCACTTTGTTCGAAACCGGGTTATTAATGGTGCGAATCATTTGCCCGATAACGTTGTAGACATAAATAGTCACCCGGGTGGATGGTATATATAAATTTATTGTTCCCATGTTATCAACATAAACGCTATCGGCCACAGCAATCAAAGTATTCGTATACGATTTATCCTGTAATGTTTTGGTAGTAATCAAGTTTGAAAATACAGTAATGTTTTCGTACTTCACTGAATTATCAGCATTTAATGTTTTATCCGAGGCTTCTACTTTATAGAAGTAGTCTCTGTTGGATGCCAGGTTAATGAGTACGTCCGAATTGGAGGTCAGCCATTTGTCTTTAGCATTAAATTCCAGTTTTTGAGGGAATGTTACAGTAACATCATCCACCATAAAATATCCTATCGCTTTGGAATTGGTTAAACGAAACCGTGTATAATTTTTATCCGCTGAGTACGTATATGTTTTTGTAGTGTTTAACGTATTGGTTATTGCTACTGAGTCAACATTGATCCAACTTACATTGTTCCAGGCCTGAATCAGTAAATTCCCGTTCTGTCCGTTTACCGACCTGATAAAAAATGATAACCCGGTGACAGGGGTGACATATTGTTCGGTCTGAATAAATTCACCCGGATTTTTGAATTCAATGGATGGAACCGAATCGCCACTGTAAGTTGGGGAGTTTGATATACCGGTGGCTGTAATCGTCCAGTTTCTCGGAGCAGTCAGTCCGTTATTAAAACCTTCGTTAAAAGATGATACGCCATCAGATAAATTATAGACCGTTAAATAATAGCCTGAAGCATCGTTCACTTTATTCCAGTTGGCCGTAAAACCTGCAATAGATACATCGGTTGCTTCGTCTGCCACAGGTGCCACGACATATACAGGACGTGTAGAGGTACCGGTCATAGAAATAAAGGCTGAATCGGCATTTGTCGAACTTATCATCAAAGTCTCGGTATGTTTGTCAGCATACGAAGGTACCGTTGGGTTGTATCGGATCTGAATGTTGGAAGCAAGAACCGTTGAATCGACAGGGGTAAATGAAATTGTTTTTGACCAGGCAGTTTCAGGGTCGGATTCTTTTTTCATTTGATAATGCAGATTCGTTTTGAACGATAAATTGATATCCGATTGCAAATAAATGCCACTTACTGATACGGTCTGAACCGCGGATGGTGTTCCCTGTACCGTGTTGAAAGTACTCAATATTCCGCTTGAATTGAGGGTTGGTAGGTTACCTCCCCCCATGAATTTAAATTTGATGATCCCGTTTGTTTCGGTAATGGTGGTTAATGGTTTATTTATAGTAACACCCGATCGCAAGACAGGGGAGTAGGAAGTTACGTTTGAGGTTCCCGGGAACGGATCACCCGGATCGGTCGCATCAATATTTGAAGTTTCTGAGAGGGCGATACCATCGGCTTCGACAATGTCAACTCCCATGGCAGTAGCAACATTGTTTACCGTATTGGCATTCCAGGTCGACGAATTGTAAAAAATATGAGTTATTAACATACCATGCCCGGGCAGATAGGTATCCCAGCCGGTTTTTTGCCTGTTTTCCAGCGTAAAGAATTCAACAGGATTCGGGTTACTCCCGTTGAGGTTATGATTGCCGTTTTGAGTGATCAGATAAGCTTTATTGCTGGTTGTAAGGACATCCAATGTTACATTTGCCGCTTTTTTAAGTTCAACGGGTGTCAGCCAGTTCAGGAAAAAGCGATCATAGGCGGAATAGGCCGGGGGAGTACGCCCACCATTTAAATAAGGACCATAATCCATGATATTCCAGGTTGACAGGGTATGATGTGTTGCATCGTTTGTGGCATAATAATCGGGTAATCCGAGTACATGACCGAATTCGTGACAGAAAGTGCCTATGCCGCACATGTTGGATCCGCTTGAACCTTTCAACTCGGAAGTACAGGCATAATCGAAAATGATTTTACCATTAAAAACAGTACTGTTGTCGGCTAATGACCACCGGTGCGGCCATACTGTATTTGCCGGACCACCTTCAGCTTCATTGTAACCGGCATAATAAATGAATATATTATCCACAATTCCGTCGTTATCGGTATCGTATTGCGTAAAATCTATGCCGGCATTTGATGCTAATGTACAGGCATCAATGACCATCTGCCGTGGATTTTTATCTTCACCGGAAGTATCGTTTCCTCCATAAAAAGCCATTGGATTAGGGAGTGTATAAGGTCCCACCACATCAAATTCAGGGGTGAAAACACTCATTGAACTGTCGTGAAAATAATCTTTAGCCGAACCCGTTCCTCCATTCGTGCTGTAACCTGACTGATTCAACAAGTTGGTGAAAGCAGTTAAAGGGGTAGGGGTGACAAAGCTTTTATCGGAGAAGTTTACTAAAATAACCAATGATTTAGGAGTCCCGATCAGGGGATATACTTTTTTGGGAGTAGAGGAGGCGCTGACTAATGCACGTTGGGTCCTTTTTAACAGACTTTGTTTTACGAAACTAATATTTCGGGTAAGTTTTTTTATCGTCTCTGTTTCAGATACCGTACGCTTCGTTATTTCGTTTGCTTTTACGTTGGTGGTGATCAGGTTGCCATTCGTATCCTGTTGTGCATACGTTAAGAATCCTGTTGCATCGGTTATCAGGGCGTAACCATCTTCGGTAGTTTTATAGTTGAAAAATTCATCACCGTGTAAACGGATGGTTAATTCAGATCCATCAGGTTGTGTTACTTTAATCGGGTAAGGATAGGCGGGAACTGCCTTTAAAGGAGTTGACGAGTATACAAAAATAATTAATAGAACAAACCAAATCGATGTTGTTTTCATACCTGAGACAATTTTGGATGCAAAGATAATAAATAATAAAACAGGATATGTATTAAGAATGTTGTATATCCTGAAAATTAAAAAGATAATATACAAAAACGAATCTATTTAATAAAAATGAAATGGATTGTGGGGATTAAAAGCAAAACCTGGTAGGAGGATGATTCAAAATGAATGTTTTTATTTTTGCATTCATCGAAAAGACTACAAAGTCGACCCGGGATATAACTTAATTTATAACTTTAAACTACAGAAACACTAATTCGGTTTTGTTTTGTAGTTAAATTTAGATTATGCAAGATTTTAATTATTCTTTAAGTAGTATTTTTAGCATCTAGAATACTAAATCTCAATAAATGTGAAAAATTGAATTAACTTTCATATCTTTGTAATTCATTTAAATTTAATACGATATGACAAGTGGAAATTGGACTAATGGAATGAAAACTCTAAGGTTTTTAGGTTTTGCATTCACATTTGTATGTGTACTAATGCTTATTGCATACTTCACTCATTTTAATGGAAAGTTCGCAGATAGATCTGTAGATTGGGCAAACTTTGGTAGTTACTTTGGTTCAATAACTGGATTAATGGCATTTTTAGCAGTCTTGTTTACTGCAATTCAGTCTGAAAAACGAGCGAATAAAGCCGAAAGAAAAACACTTTTAGCAGAAATAGAAGCTAAAGAAGTGGCTAGATTACTAAAACAAGAAACTGATAGACGAGAAGCAAAAGCAACTGAAGAAGCTGTAAGACGTGAAGAAAGAGATTTGTTTTTTAGACTTTTAGAACTACATCAAGAAAAATTAAATTCTGTCGTTTATGAGGAAAAGAAAAATACGAAATCAGAAATTGATAAACATAATGATCTTATTGCTATAGAAAAGTATTCAAACATCTTAAACAATTTATTGGCTGATTATACTATTAATGATTCTATAAGAAAAATAAGCTTTGCCTATTTAAACATTGTAGGAGTTACACAAAGTAATCAGTCATATTATGAAAAAAAAATTACATCTTCTTGTTTAAATATCCATTGTCTAATATCAGATAGTAACAGGTTTAATGAAAACGGTGACCCAATAGGTGAGATTAGAAGTGAATATGAATATGTTGAAGTACAAAATTTTTTAGATGATAATATACAAAATCCCGATTTATATACTGTTATTAACTCAAATGAAATATTTAGACTTCTAGATGGAATTAATGAAGCCTATAATTTAACTATAACATTAAATCAAAAATATTTAGCGATGAAACTTGTAGGTAGTATATTAGATGAAAAGTTTGGACATATTCTAGGTCAATATTTCAAAAATATGGAGTTTATATTAAAGACTTGTGATAAGATTAATTATGATAAAGAATATTACTTTAATCTGTATCGATCTCAATTATCGAGAAACGAAATTTTAT
>Ga0302215_10003123_pt1 | contig 11226 bp, 16 predicted proteins | sample II_Fen_N3_1_FD_194580 | JGI IMG/M metagenome (GOLD analysis project Ga0302215, IMG submission 194580) | Peat permafrost microbial communities from Stordalen Mire near Abisko, Sweden - II_Fen_N3_1 | ecosystem: Environmental > Terrestrial > Soil > Wetlands > Permafrost | place: Sweden: Abisko... | reverse complement strand
TGCTGCTACTTCTTCTGCTACAACTGTTCCCTGAACAACAACTTCTTCTTTTTTAGCTTTCTTTTCTTCAATTACTGTTACATACTCATATAAGTCAGGTTTAAGAGCCTTAGCATCTACCATTAATTGAGCCATTTCAGCCAATATTATCTTGTTGAATCCCTTTTCAGCTATCCCTTGAGTAACTCTTGAACCCTTAGATTTACACATAGCTTTAGCACTAACTACTTTTTTACCTACTACACTCATAAGAGCTTGAATACCATTTTCAGTTGGTACAATCCCTGAACCATCTAAGAATTCAGTTATAGCACGTTTGAATGTATCAGTTTCGTTTTCTGTTCTATTTGAATACTTAACATAAGCATTGTATATGCCTACTGGTAGAATCGCTGAACATTCTGCAATTCTAGCGTTGATTTCTTCTGATATTGTTGCATACTCAGCCTGAGCCTCTTCAAGTTCAATTAGAGCCTTAGCGATTTTTTCCTCATTTTTTCCGTCTTTGTTGTTAGCTAGGCAGGTTTCATACCAATCCGAACGACTACGGATGAGTTTCCCATACATTAACTTCTTGTCACTCATTTCGTTAAGTGCAACGTAAAACTTACCTAATGTGTCTCTGAAAACCTTTGTTGACTTGTTGAACTGTAAATTCCCTAAACCTACTACTATTGCCTTTTCACTTGCTTTGAATTCCACTACTAATTTAGCCATTTTTTTGTACCTTATACGTACCTAATACGTACCCTTTTCTTTTATTTAGTTGCTTATTTATATAAGCACAAGTAGACACACAACATAAAAAAATTGTGTGCCTTATCTACCTATATAAAAATAGCCTAAGCTATTAAAATTTCAATTTGCTAGTGTTCACCTAATTCAATTGCCTATGCCTGCTCTATACCAACCCACTTGTAGCGTGGATTCTCTAGTCGGTTTATTCCCTTAATCAGCTTGCACGTATTCCTAATAAAACTATTTTGCACCTGTCACATACAAAAAATTAGCTAGTCTTATTGCGTTTACACAATTAGGTCACTTTATGGGGTTCGAAATCGTGGTTTCGGCTTGTATCAACATAGACTTTTAACGGTATCCCACCAATCACGTGAACAGTTTCCGAACGTACTTATAGCAAGAATACACCAATGGAACTGACTCTTGACTATATGCGAACTCGTTGGATTTATAAACGGAGTTTTTGCCTATATCATTGAAGATTAATAACACGATATTCTTATGTCAAAGACCGGGAAAAGCCAAACTGTTTACGCATGGGTAGTAAAGACGTTCGAAAACAAAACCCAAAGGGTGCATACGAAATGCGATAAATATATAAACAGTGCAACAATTCCGATATATGAGCAAACCCTTTCTCTCGTTTGCTATATCCATATATTAGCACATAAGGAATTTAAAAATGCAAAGGCTAGATACCAGTAAAATCAATGGTTACAGAGCTTTTTGTGTCACAAAATGAGTGATTTTCTGACAGAATAGGGGGTATTTAAAACTATTAGAAACACCGGAAACAGATCACCTTGGGGTAGCCGGTTATTGAAGATACTCACTGAAAAATGACCAGATATTACAGATGGGATTTACATTCGAATGAAATAAATATGCGTGTCGTTAAAACTGTCGATTATAAATATTACTCTCCTATACTATCCAACCGGATCTAAATACGCCTTACGACCACTACATACGTTTGTAGACTACTTTTCCGGTTATAGCATTAAAGTGTATGTTCTATATAAAACAACTATCCGTATAATAGCCTCAGTTCGTTTGATATTAAGTGTTTTAATAACTAATACTCCCACGATTAACGACCATAAAATAAGAACTTACTTCCTATGTATAAAAAATCCTGGTCATATGCTATTAGAAATATAAATTACAGCCACAAATTGATATAATAATCTTAGTCGTACACTACTCTATACCGGGGTGTATCTAAACTATAGTTATAAACAGGATCTAAAACTAATTATCAATCCTATATTTTTCACAAAAATTTTTTCAATGATTGTATAAATCAACCTTGAGTAAACATATTTAAAATATATAAATAAAAAACTTGATTTCTGTAATAGAAGATGATATAGTCTTTTTGTAAAGGAACAAATAATCTTTGAAAGGAGAACCTGATTTAACATGAATGACACAAAAAGAATTATAATGGATGCAGAATATAAGAACATATATAGAATTATACATGGTATAGATATATCTCAAACAACTAATGAGACTGCAGCCAGTTTTGTAAAAGAAGTTATCAATAAAATGAGATATGCTGCTCTCAAAGATTTTCAGGGATTAGAAATTAGTATGTTAAAAAGTTTTATCACATTCACATATTGTAACGTGCTATGTAACTATTTAGTTGATAACGAAATCCCTGTAACAATACATTTATATGAGAAACAAGCTATGCTTAAATTAAAGCTTATCTGGAAAAGTAACGAAGAAGTATTCGAACTTTTATTTGAACATGTAAATAATTCCACCAATCCAAAGGAAGAAATAATATAAAATGAGAGGATATAAAAATATGAGAGATAAGATTTATATACGAGCACGACATTGTAATAGAACAACAAATCCAAAGGCACAAGATTTCAAAATAATACCATATTCTATTCAGGGAGAATTCGAATATCATCCTTTAGATATGTGTTATTATCGTAAACACAATAACTACGACAGTAAACAATATTTTGTATCAGATGATTATAGATTTATAACTATTGGTTTAGATGAATATGAGTATAACCTTGTTACATGGAGAATAACAGAGATCTCTTCTAAACCATTTAAAGAATTTGTTTCTGAGAGAGATTACTATGCTTCAGAAGTTTTAAGAATCAAAGAGGATATTAAAAGACTTACAGAAGAGAAAAATAAAATAATGAATACAATAAGAAAGATTAGTAAAAGTAAATTAAGAGTTGAAAAAATGAAATATTATTTTGAAATGTAAAGGAGAAAATAATGGAAAAGAAAACAAAAGGTGGATTTAAAGGATTCATAAAAAAAGTATTTATTACAATTGGAATAGTTATATTACTAGGTGGGTATACAAAGTTATGTATGTCAGAATACAGGAATACAACAGCAATAGTAACTTCTGTAATTGTAGGATTAATTGTTGTAAGACAAATTATACTAAGTATTCACAAGATGATATTAGGCTTAACAATACTAAGTATGATTCAAGATAAAGATAAAGAAAGATCTTTAAGAATGATGTTAGATAATGAATATGAAAATTGTTATTCTACAAAAGAATGTATAGAGATAAGAAAACACATGATTACAGATATGAAAGCGTTGATATTTGTAAATGAATCTATGTTAGCTTTGAAAAAAGATATTAATGAAACGCAGGATACTTCATCAGAAGAAGCAGGTGAATCAAATGAATAAACTACAGAAAGATTTTATAAGAAACATTATTATAACCATAGTAGTAATAATATTGGCAGGATTATTTCTTGTATTATGTAAGAAATATCCAATTATATTAACTTGTCTAGCAAATGGTATCGCAATACTTATAATTATTGTAATTGTAAGTTATATAGTTTATTACGTAGTTAGTTCTCTAGTTAGAGATTATAAGATAAGAGGAATATTAACTAAAGAAGAATATAAGTTATATTCTGATACAGAATGGCATTATATATGGTATAAAAATTCTCCTGATCCAAAACTAATAAGAATAAGAGATATACTACTAAATGCAGGAATGGGAGATATAACAGAATGATAGAGATAAAATTCAAGAAATGTTGTGAAAACTGTAAAGATAGAAGCATATATACACAAGAGGATTTTTTTGAAGACAGAAGTATCTTTAAGATATCTCACCAAAATGATTTAAGAATAGGTTGTCTGCATGAAAAGATATGTAAAGCCTATATAGATTATCAAGAAGAGCCTGAATATAAAATATCTAAATCCGAAATGGAAAGACTACTTGAGATAAAAAGGAGATATATGAATAATGATAGAATGTAAAGCTAAAACAGATTTAGGAATATATTTAGACCATGCTGCTACTACCCCAGTATTGCCGGAAGTAATAGAAATAATAACCGAGACATTATATAAGTATGGTAATCCTTCTTCAATATACGGACTAGGAAAGGAATCAAAACGAATAATACAACATGCTAGAGAGATAGCGGCTGCAAGTATTAATTGTGATCCTGAAGAGATAATATTCACGTCTGGAGCAAGTGAAAGTAATAGTTTAGCTATAAATGGATATAAAAATAATGTATTAGGATACAAGAATAGTGTTGCACTACTTTATTCTGCTATTGAACACAAATCAACAACAGAAATAGCAAAAGGATTTTTTGGAAACGACAAATACTCATTAGCTATTAGGGTAAACAAAAGTGGTTTATTAGACCAAGAAGCTTTACGAATATTTTTAAACGCAGCTTACAAGTATCATTTTAAAGCAATACTAACAGTGCAATACGCAAACAATGAAATAGGTACAATTCAAGATATAAAAAGTATTTGTAAAATTGCCAAATCATATAATGCGATATTACATGTGGATGCTACGCAGATGTACGGTGAAATACCAATAGATGTAAAAGCATTAGAAATAGATATGATGAGTATCTCAGGACACAAGATAGGTGCACCTAAAGGAATAGGTTTCTTATATGTAAGTAAAGATATCCAAGATAAGATAATACCAATAATACCGGGAACGCAAGAGAATGGATTACGTGGTGGAACAGAGAACGTACCGTATATAGCCGGACTAGGTAAAGCCATAGAGTTAATAGATTACACTACTGCTGAAAAGAAAACAGTATTAAGAGATTATCTAATTAATCAGATAGAGACTAGAATACCGGGATCGAAACTAAACGGTAGTAAAGAATACAGACTGAGTAATAATGTAAATATAATAATACCGGGAATAGATAGTGAAACATTAGTCTTGCAAATGGATATGAAGGGAGTATATATATCTTCAGGAAGTGCATGTAATAGTAACTCGATAGAAAGTAGTTATGTATTAAGATTAATAGGATTAACGGATATAGAGGCAAGACAATGTATCAGGATAACCATCGGTAGTGAAACAACGGTATCAGAGATTGACAGGTTCGTGGAAAAGCTGTTGCTTGTAGTACCTGTTGTTCCGGAGAGTTGAGTCCGTAGGATAACGCAACGGACATCTCTCGTAGAGAGTGTATAGTGTAATTTATTATTTTACAATTTATTATTTATATAGAAGTCCAAGTTAGTACCCTGTAGACTCACCGTTTTGTGCCAAGTTAAGGAGTGTACAGCATACTAACTTGTGATTGCGTGTAATAATAGCTAAATAATTTTATAGAAAGGTGGTGATTATTTTTGACAGAAGATAAGCAAAATATCGAAAATGAATATGTGATAAATATTTCAAATAGCATATTAAGTAATAAGAAATTGTCTGATAGTGCAATTGTAGCCTATATAGGAATAAGGCTATCAACGAGTAAACATCTTAAATCAGTAGTTATAAATGGTGATATATTGTTTGAACATTTAACAAAAGGTAGTAGTCCTAAAAAGAAAACAATTGATAATCTAAATGAAGGTATACTTGAACTGATTGAAAATGGATTGATTCAAGTTAGTACAAAAACTAGAAGTTATTATATCTTGAAATCAAATTATATGATAAATGATATTAAAGGATATACCGGAATTAGATATAGTGAAATTAGCACAATCATGAATGATACATTTAAGAGTAGAATTTCATTACTAAGATATTTCTGTATTATAGTAAGTAGGTTTATATATGTTAAGAATATTGAAACAGGCTTTCAGAATAAGGTACATGCTGATCTTACCCAAGAGCAAATAAAAGAATATTCAAATGTATCATCACGAACTACCATTAAGACATATAATGATAAGTTAGTTGAAATGAAATTATTATATATACATTGTTTTAATGGTATGTCATATAATAATCGAAACTTAAATAATTTATATGGTAGATATGAGAATATGAGATCCGTAAAAGATAAAGCGGATTATAAACTAGGATTATCCACTTCCACATTAGATTCTTCTGGTGATAATAATAAGACAAATTCCAATCGTTCATTAGCACAGATATATAATAACATAAAAAAAGGTAAAGACTACCCTACTAATAAAAAGAAAGAATGTTATAAGTATATATTGTCAAGGAATACGTATTTCACAGATATGATAAGTTATCCTGATATATCAGATGAATTAAAAAAAGAGTATTCAGAAAAGATATGTGATTTAAGTTGTTTTTCTAATGAAAGTTTTTACAAAGAAAGTGAGGTTATACAATGATAGAATTATACAAATGTGAAATTTGCGGAAATACGAGTGAAGACAAAGTTAATGTTTTCTTCTGTGAAGGAAAAGGTGTTCCTACTCCTATTGTTGAAATTGGTCAAAAAATAGTATTCTGTGATTGCGAATTAACTCCTGTGTTATACGATGAAGCTCCCGCCTATCTATCAAGGTTGCCATTTGATAAAGAATATAATACTTACGAAAAGATGTTATATCATTCACATCAATACATTGATTTAGTAATGGAACTAGAAATAGTTAATATTAAAATAAATGGTCATGAAATAAGTTATTTTTTAGGAAGAAACAACTCTCCTGTTTTTGCATATGGGATTTTCACTGAAAAAACTTATAGTTATCCTGAGATCAAAGGTAACGAATTAATGCAAAAGATATTAGATGCAAATTACAAATTGGAGGTTAAATAAAAATGGATTTCTATTTAGAGAGAAAAGATTACAATAGTATGATTACAATTAAGTTATTTATTCCTAGTGGGTGCAATGCTAAATGTGAATTTTGTTATATGAAAGATTGTATAGATGTAATAAATAATAACGACAAGGATATATTTCTTAATAATTTTATAGACTCTTTAGATTATTTACTTACTGAAATAAATGATAAGAATAAAGTATCTCTTGATATAACAGGTAATGAACCCACGTTTGATAAAGAATTATTAATCGAGGTTATGAAAAGATTGAAAGAGTTTAATATTAAAGAAAAGGTTTCAAGAGTTACTATTACTACTAATGGCTTAAACTTAGAACATGTATTGCCATATTTTAAAGATGTAATCAGTTATGTTAATATTTCGGTTCATCACTTCAATCAAGATATAAGAAATTATATATTTGGCTGTAAGAGTTTGAGGTTTTATAATTATTTGAATTGTATTTCTGAATTAGAAAAATTAGGTATCCCCTGCTCTGCTGTATGTGTTGTATATAGACCAATATTAGACTTCGAAACATTCATGGATAGATTTATTTTATGGTGTAGACAAGCAGGTTTTATATCGCTCAGATTCAGGAACGATGTATTCTGGGAAGATAGCTGTTTTGAAAGCTATATGGATATTGCTCTAGCCGATCCTTCTTTTAAGATTATTTCAAATGAAGATACTAAAGATTCAAGGTGGTGTCGATTAAGATTATACGATGGGTTTAGAGTGTTCTTTTTAAAAGGTGTTAAAGACACTTCTGTTGTTTCACCGGGAGTCGAGTATGCAATATTAGATGATGGAAAAGCTTATGCTGATTTTTATAAAAGAAATAAGATTGAGGATTATGCTTTTAAGATTGGAAAAGTATATGATAAATTTAATATTCAATAAAGGATAAAATAATCTTGACTTCTGTTATTCCGGGAGTTACAATAAGTAAATGATAAAGGAACAAATAATCTACCTGAAAGTAAAGACATAATAAAGGAGTTTTAAATGAGAGATATAGAAAGAATAGATTTGTTTTGTAGTGAGTTCGCTAAAATATGGAAAGCAAACTGTCCTGAATGGAGATTTGGTCAATTAGTAAGTAATATACAAAGATCAATGCAAAATGATAAAAGAGATATGTTTTTCCCTGAAGAAAAAGCAATGATTGATTATATGAAAAAATATTTTGGGTTAGATAATAATAACTTGTCTATTACTACTGTTGCTGCAGCTACTAATATAACAGATAAAAATGAAGACTTAATAGATAGTTTATATGATTGTGTTATGGAGGAGTGTGCTGAGATAATACAAGCGATTACAAAAAGTTTAAGATTCGGATTTGATAATATAAACCCTCAATCACAAGAAAGACAAACTAACGAAGAACATTTGCTTGAGGAGTACTATCAGTTAATTTCTGTTATAGAGTTACTTCAGTTAAACAAAGGATTAAAACAATTAACTGATTTAGAGATTGAGAAAATAAAATTAAAAAAGCAGGATAAAGTTATTAAATATTATTATGAAATTACCGCAAAGCTTAATAAAGATAGTAGGAGAATGTAGATATGGGAGTATATTATAAGTTTATAAATCCTGAAACATTAAAAGTAGTTAATGAAGCAAAGTTTGCAGGATTAGAAATACTATACAGTCCTCGAATAGAGTTAGAAAGTAAATATGGTACTATCCAATGTGCATTGAAATATGATTATAAAAATCATATTTACACTGAATATACTTTAGATAAAAATTCTGACTTATATAAAGAGTACTACCCTACTTCTATATATGAACAAAACTATGAATCTGCCGAGTATATAACGAGAGAATGTGCAATAAAAATGCAGAAAGATATGGAAGTTAACGAAACTATTTTTACAGATTCAATGGATGATAATAATTGTGATGCATTGATAGTAGAAATATCATAATAACGAAAAAGTGGTGGTATTAAGTAATGAATGATGAAATTAAATGTGAATTTCTAACTAATTTTTTTATGAAAGTTGATTTATATGACAGAGTGGGTTTTGGTTCTATAAGTTTTAAAAGAAGATATTATTACTGTAATAGTGTCAATGATCAAGAATTTCAAACCGCTTCTACCCTATCTGAGTGTATAGAAGCAAATCCGTTTTTTATATTCGAACCATCAATAACAGTATTTAATCAATGGGTTGTTATTAAAGTTGGAGATAAAATGCGAGAAGATGTCAAAAAAATGTTAACAATAAAACTAAGTAAAGGAGAAAATTAATGATAGTAAATGAAAAAGAAGTAAAAATAATAGCAATAGATTTTGATGGTACGCTATGTAATGAGTGTTTTCCGTATATAGGTGCACCACGAATGGATATTATAAATAAGTGTATTGAATTAAAATCAAGAGGTATTAAGTTAATATTAAATACCTGTCGTAAAGATGTTTATCTTAAAGCAGCGATTGATTGGTGTCGAGGTTATGGATTAGAATTCGATGCTGCAAATGAGAACTTGCAATGCCAAATAGATGTATATGGTGATTGTAGAAAAATAGGATCTGATTTATTTTTAGATGATAAGAATATCAGTTTTGAAAATTTTTTATCATTATAAAGGAGTAAATAATATATGTATAATGCTAAAATAATGTGCGTGAGTAAAAATAGGTTATCTGGTTCATTTTTTACAGTTAATAAAATATATGATGTGATTGATGGATTTTTAACTGATGATAGAGGTAAATCATATCCTAGTTCGGAAAAGATATTCGAAAGTATAGATGAACTTAATAGTAGATTAGCCTATATTTTATTCGTAGAAATTGAAAAATATGAAAGTGAAATAGATAGATATTTAACTACAGGAAATATAGTTGTCATTCAAAAAGATATAAAGCATAAAGATAGTTTTTTAAACTGTGAGTCTTACTTAGTTATAGGTGATGTATTAATGTGCAGTGATCAAAATACTTATTTGAAAGTTGATTACTTTAAATCTATTTATAAAGAGTTTGATTATATACAAATTTTAACGAGATTAGGTGGATTGAGTAGTTTTAATAATTGTTTTGTATATCAAAATAATTTCGAATTAAGTATGAGTTCTTATCCTGATACTACTAACTCTTATCAAATATTATTCGAATATAAAAAGACAAAAAAGATGACAATTAAAGAATTAATTAAGATTGCAGAAAAAAGTACCGGGTACAATATTGAATTAAAGGAGGAAGATTAACAATGTTTAATGGAATAGCAAGATGTATAAATTGTGGTGATAATAAAAACTGTAATTCTTTATTAACAGTGGATAGGTTGTATGAGTTTGAAGATGATTTTGTAATGACTGATGATGGTTCTAATATGGAAATTAATGTTGAAATAGATTTAGAAAATTATACTGAATGGAGAAAAGTTGTAGATTATGATAATAATACGCTGCTTGTAGCTGTAAATGAACCAGTAGAAGATTTAACACTTATTGAAGGATTAAAGTTGATTTCAGAAATTTGTAGTGGTATTGATGAGTGTTGTGAAGATAATGATTGTCTATTATGTGATCAATCTACTAATTCATGTATGATAACATACGATTCTCCAGAATAACTTGAAAGTAAGAGTGTAACTATTTCAGAAATATTAAAGAAGTATAAAGCAGATAAAGAAAATACATTAGTATTTTCTATCTCAGATGCAGAAAAGAAACTTGCTGAAATGACTGGTAAAAAAATAATAATAAAGGAGCATTACGGATGTCAATAGAAAAAGAATATCAATGTTTAAAATGTGATAATAATACAAAATTTTATATACACGAAAGCGGTAGTCAAACTGGACTATATTGTAAGGAATGTGGTGCATGGGTAAAGTGGTTGGGTAAAAGTGAAATTTCAAAGTACTCCTCTGCCCAATCCAATGAAAAGAATTTATCATTAAGCTCTGAAGAAATTGAGATGTTAAGAATGCTAACTTCTAATAAGCTTATAGAAATAAATATGATACAAAAGAGAGCTGCATTAAATAGTAATATTCCAAGTGTTATAGAATTGGAAGATGAAATAAAAAAAATAAAATGTGTTTTAAATAAGTTAAGTGAATCATTATAATAAAATACATAAATAAAGGAGAAAATAATATGAGTGTTGATTATAAAGTATTTGAAAGTTCAGAAGGTAATGTATCTAAATATGTTTTTACAGGAAAAGATTATGTTGCTGAATCAGTTTTATATAAATATGGATCATATAATAAACGAACTGTTATATGTTGCTCTACTCAGAGTGGATGTCCAGTAGGATGTAAATTTTGTGGAACAGGAAATCAGTTTATCAGAGATTTAACTAGCAGTGAGATTTTAAATCAGATTCAAACAGTATTAAAAGATAAGGGTATTGAGAACATTAATTCTTCTTCAGAAAGATTTCAGATTAT
>Ga0302215_10003120_pt1 | contig 11231 bp, 5 predicted proteins | sample II_Fen_N3_1_FD_194580 | JGI IMG/M metagenome (GOLD analysis project Ga0302215, IMG submission 194580) | Peat permafrost microbial communities from Stordalen Mire near Abisko, Sweden - II_Fen_N3_1 | ecosystem: Environmental > Terrestrial > Soil > Wetlands > Permafrost | place: Sweden: Abisko... | reverse complement strand
GCCAATATATGTAACGGTTCCTTTGCCTAAGGTGCGGTGAATAACTGTTGGCTTGCCTGCATAAAACTGGTCGGCAAATGTTGCCCACACCTCAGTTCCGGCAGCCGGTTCAAGCATGTCACCCCAATTGTTCCAACTATATTCTTTGCCTCCAAAGCTAACTTTCGCTATTTTGGTTTTGCTCAGCATATCATTCATAACAATTTTTCCACCAATCAAACTACTAATAGAATTAGCCCAGGCAGCTTCGGGAAAATGACCGTTGCGGTCTTTCAGTCCGGTGCGCACAGAGATAATCAGGTTTCCACCGTTTTCGGCGTATTTGGTCCATTTATCTACTAAAGGTTTATCCACCATTTGGCAGGCTGCCACCATCACAAACGGATAGGCTGATAAGTCTTTCGATTCGCTTACAATTTCAACAGGAGCTGTCAATAGTTTCAGACAATTATAATACTTGGCTATGTGAGCTCGTTCGTCCCATTGATAGGTTTGCGGCTGAATGGTTGTTTCCCATACATTGTCCATATTATAAACCATAGCAACTTTGCGGGCGGCGTATTCTTTTGGCATAGTTGTATTTGGAACATATTGTTTCCGCAATTCACGAATTTCGCTCATAAACTGGCTGTATTGCTGACCGCCATTGAGTGGAGTTACGCCATCGGTTCCCACCATGCCGTAGTGGAACTGCTCGCCACCATAAGCCGGTTGACGGAAACGGTACGAACAAATAAAGTCGAGCCCACCTGCAAAAGCGTTCCACAACCACATTCGAACAGCTCCGGGGTAGGGTTGAGGGTTATAACTTCCCCAGTTAACCTGTCCGGGTTGAAGTTCCATAACACCCGTTACGCCTTTCAATGACCGGAAAAAATCGTTTGCAAAAGAGATGCGCCATGGGTCACCCAATCTGAATCCCTGATCGCCCACACCTTCGGTATAGCCGGCAACCGGATAAACTGTGTAGCTGATAAAATCTAAATCGGGGTTTCTCCACGGGTCAACATCGGTGTGACCATTCATAAAATTGGTAGTTACGAATTGTGTTTTAGCTACATTGTCTTTCAATATCTTGCATTGCAATGAAATAAACATAGCACATTCGTCGGCATTAAAGCGTTTCATATCCAGCATGGACGTTGGACTGGCAACGCCCGAAATTAACCGGCCTTCGTTAGGTAGTTCGATTTGTTCAAAATCGGAATAAATACCCGACCAAAAAGCGGTTCCCCAGGCATAGTTCAACGCATCAATAGTTGTGTATTTCTTTTTCAACCAGGCACGGAAACTGGCTTGCGCCGATGGACTGTAATCCAACGTGCCATAATGCGATGGTTCGTTGTCAATTTGCCATCCCCAGATGTTTTTGTTGTTGGCAAAATGTTTGGCCATGGCTTCCACCATTTTACGGCTGAGTTCCTGATATTTTGGACTCGACCAGGAGTAATGCTCGCGGGTTCCGTGTTGGGCAAACTGCCCATTGGGTAATTGAACAAGCACCTCAGGGTATTTTTTAGTAAGCCAAACCGGCGGGGTAGCAACGGGGGTGCACATAATTACTTTCAGGTTGTATTTTCCTGCCAATTCAACCGCTTTGTCAATCCATTTAAAGTCGTAATTTCCTTCGGTTGGTTCCAGTTGCGCCCAGGCAAACTCGGCCATGTGCGTAAACTCAAATCCCATTTCGGCCATTTTCTTAAAGTCGCGATCCCATTGATCCGGATTCCAAGCTTCGGGATAATAATACACTCCGGTTTCAACCAGTTTCTCCGGTTTGAAAAACTGCTTTTGAGCAGAAGCATATGTACTGCCAAGCATAATGATGATAATTAATAAGCGTGTTTTCATGAGTATTCAATGTTTAATTATTCAGGTTACAAATATACGGAAATAGAACTGTTATTTAGGATTACAAATAATTCAATTAGGTGTATAAATAGATTTTGATTTATTAGGCTGATAGTTTCAGGATTAAATGCTTTTGATATAAACAAAATAGGCGTTCCGTCACCGGAACACCTATCTCTCTTTCTAATCACTAATTAATCCTATTTTTACAATAGAATATTTTGAATTTTTTAATATATTTCTGCTAAGTTTATTTTATTATTACCTTTTGAACATTATCAGTTGATTTTACAAAATAAACACCCTTGTTTAATACCATTGAGGTATTTGTATTGTTGTTAACATTGATTATCCTTATTCCCTGAAGGTTATAAACTTCATAACTACTTACTCCCGTAACAATTAAACGATTTTGTACTGAATATACCTTCATAACATTTTCAGGAGAAGTTATATCAGTTGCCACTGTAGCTTGTCCTTCCAAATTATAAGTCAGTGTATTACCGCCTGCAATTCCAATACTCAAAGAAGCAACATCGTTTGTTGTAGTTAGAGCAGTAGGAGTATACGTTATTGTTACTGCGCTATTGTTTATAAATGAATTTGTAGTTTCATATGTAACAGGTGAAACCGTAAATAATCCTGCATTTGTGCCAGTAATACCTAATGTCATTGTCCCGTAGAGATTTGTTCCTGATAAACTCAACGTTTTATTCACAGGTGTTCCTACAGTTGTAGTGAATGTACTTACCGAACTTTCAACCGTGCTGATAGCAGGTGTTGTCAGTTCCTCAAATTGATAAGCGTAACGATATCGGTCAGCATATCCAGACGTAATAAGAAATACACCATAAGGACTTGTCCAAACATCCACTTCTAAAGCTTTAGCACTCGAGTTTACAATGGCATATAAATAATTCGGATCACTTGGATATTGGATATTTAAAGCCTGACTTTTTGCTTCTGGTAAAGTGAACTCTACCGATGTTGCAGAGAATCCTGAACCAGATAGATATTGTCCTGTAGCTTTATTCTGAATAATATAACTTGAATTATTTGACCCTACACTTATAGTCCACAAAGCACTGTCACCTAAAGCCAATGATGTTGCATTTTGCATCGGAGTGTAATCTAAAGTGACGGCTAATGTAGTTTTGTTGGTGTGAGCAAATAAAATATTTTTATTAGCTCCTCCATCTCCACCATCTGCACCATAAGTGTAAATTCTATAGTAATTTGTTGATGGAGTAACTCTTGCCAATCCATTGAACGTTGTAAGCGCAGTACCAAGTGTAGTGGTTGCCGTTGACATATCTGCAGCAGTTGTTATTGTGTTTTGAGAGGATTGTGCAGTGGTTATTGCCGATGCAAGATTATCTACATTCGCTGTAGGAAATTGCAGAAATTTTGTATCACCTTTATGTAAATTTACTACACTATATCTAGCCTGATTTGTAGCAATCTGAGATCCTAATGTGTAAAATGTCAGCCTTTCAGTATTGAATTGAGAATAAACCGATGTTAATGCAGCTTGTGCATTTGTAATGCCACCTGCTACTGAAATTGTATCTCTTGCTGCTGTTGCAATTCCTACTGAAGAGGTTAATGTTGCTTTTATTGCAGGAAAAAATGCTACTGAAGGATAATTAGTACCAACTGTATCTCTGCCGGTAGTTACTGTTCCAATATAACTTACATAGGTATTGTATGGACTCATTGTTGTCGAGAAATTTGCCTCTGCACTTTTTAATAAATCTGTTTCAGTAAGTACTTCTGACATAGATGTCGAATTGTCATATTTATCCTGAGCTGAATTTATTGAAGTGGTAATTATAGGCTTTGCCCCATTAATATAAGGGTTTGAATCAGTCACAGCATTTCTTAAATTTGTAGCAATGCCAATTTCATTAAACAATAATGTTTTAAACCCTGCTAAAGTTGCTGCTTTAAGAGTCACCTGTTTTGTAAGAGGAGTACCACTTCCCAATTGGGCTTGGATAGTAATTGTGGCATCTGCTGAAACAGAACTAGTTGTCAAAAGGGTTGCTTCAGCATGATTGCTGGAATTTCGTGTCAGAGTAACAAGAGCTTGGTCTTCTACTGGTAATCCACCCCAGTCGGAAATAGTCCAAACAATATTACCACCGGGAACAATCACATTTGTTAATGATAAAGAGGCAATGTCTGCAGTAGCAGTTAAAGAATATGTTTTGCTTACAGATGAACTTAATGTTTGTACCTCTGTAAAACCTGTCAGATTGGCTATTTTGTCGGGGGCAAGCTCACCAATCGTTACATTGTCTAATCCTGCAGCTGCACCATAATTGGCTGTAACTATGTTCAATTTGTCAATACTTCCTCCGTTAGTTAAAGGTATGCCTGAAATTGATACAGTACCTCCACCATTCTTTGTTGCGGTTAACTTTATAAGTTTTTTTGCATTCAAATCTATTACCATCTCCCAATCGTACCATTGTCCACGGATAAAATTTAAAGATGTAATTTCGACAAGTGAGGGATTACCGTTTAGATAGCCTCCTGATCCAACAAACCCATCAAGGGTATAACGCAAATTGCTTTTAGATGAAGAATTACCATCTTTGCTTCCAAAACCAAAAACAGTATTTCCTGCTGTGTTCTTAAACACAATACCGGTACCTCGTGTACAATGGTATGAAGACATTTTTGCATAAATAACACCGCTTAATGTCGTTGGAAAGAGTTTTGTAGCGTTAATGGAGACAGCAGTGCCTTCAGTTAAATTCGCCACAGCACTGGTTGAAAACCCAAGTACGTTACCTGCTGTTGTAACGTTTGTTGCTGCATTAGTATGAATAACCGGTATAGTCCCCGTCCAGTCATATCCCGTAGCATACGTAATTGGTGATCCTAATGTAGAGGATGTAAAATTTTCCCCATTGAACCATGCTGTAGTGGCATCCACGGTTTGAGCGTAAGCGATTGAACTGTGTAGGGCAATGAATGCAATCACGAGTAAAAGTGTAATTTTTCTCATAAAAAATAGATTTAAAATTAGTGTTCTAAAAGATTATTTTGAATTATGCATAAATAACACAATTCATAGACAAAATAAGCGATTATCTTAATATGTTACAATGGACTTTTATGCGTTTATATAGAAAATTATCCATATTCTGAATTTTTACTCAATTCATAGGTACATCAACCTGCTATATTTTGCAAAATTATCTATCAGGTTTGATAGGTAAAAAATCCCCACTAAAACCTGTTTGTTCAATGGGGATAATTCTTTGTTTAGCTTAAAACTTAAGTTCAAATAATTTATTGCTGATTTCCAATTTTATCGTATTGCTCTTCGGCTTTAATCTCAGTATATTTTGGTGCATCCATCATTTCAACCAAAGCACGAAGAACAGGGCCTTCGCCCATTGGATCATTTTCCTGTGTGGGGCGTGTATAATAATATTGAAGTGACGGCATAATTCCGGTTCCTACGCAAATAGCCGTTACATCTCCCTGAGGTGTTATTTTGGACATGATTCCTCTTAAACCCTGTTGAGCGACATATATAAAGTCCGGGTGTAACCAGCCTTCTTTTACACCACGAGCCATCCCGAAAACAAACATAGATGTTCCGGTTATCTCATCATACGAGTCGGTTTTATCGAGCAACTGATGCCAAAGTCCGTTTGCTCCCTGATAGCGAGCAATGCCACTTGCCTGTTGTTGGAAGTTCTTAATCACAGCATTGCGTAATGGATGATTTTTTGGCATGCGTGATAACAAATCTGCTTGAGCCATGAATAACCATCCATTGGCGCGACTCCAATGCGCTACACCATGTTCTTTATTATCGGTATGATAGCAATGATAATAAATTTGCTTCTCAGGGCACCATAAGTATTTGTTGTATTTCAATACCTGATTAGCAGCGTCGGTAAAGTATTTGTTATCTCCTGTCAATTGTCCCATACGACAGAGAAATGAAATAGCCATAAAGGAATCATCGGCCCAAATTGTGTTTTCGTGTGGCCAGATTCGTGCAATTGTTCCATCTTTAAGTCTTGGTTCATTGGTATTTAAATGCTTTGCAGTTTCATTGATATAATTCAGAAATGCTTCATTTGGATAGCGTTTTTGCAATTCAATCAGACTGGCTCCCATTGGGCCATTATCGTCCAACCGTTTTCCGCGAAAAAGCATATACCAGCCTATACTTCGAACGGCATCCCAGCCTCCTTTAGCAAAAGCCTGATCGTATAGCTTTTTGAAATAATCCATATTGCCTTCATTGAAAACAAAATTCATGTTTTTCAATACATAGGTTTCATACTGTTTATCTTTCAACTTATCGCCAAGCTCCATGAGTGCAATATTGGTTACACCATTTGTATAATGCCATTGATTATATTTTGATTGTGCCTGAACATCGGGTGAAAGTTCAAGATCTTTAACTGTTTTGTAAGTTTCACCTGTTTTTTTATTTTCAAAAAGGTAACTGGTCGATTTTACAATCCGGTCAGCAATTAATTTAGCTGTTTCTCCGGGTACCATTTTATTTTGAGCGTTCGATGCCGCGATACCTAAACAAATGAGTGTAAATAGTATGTTTAATCTCAGTTTCATAATTTCTCGTTTATAGATTTGTTTAAATGTGTTTCACTTTTATTATTTAATTTCAAATGCACCTAAATCGGGTGCTACCCCCAAAAATTTAAAACCAATATTACCCCCTTTATCAATTAGTTTACTGTTCTTTTTCGGTTTCAAAAAGTCAATGTCGGGCAAGTTGCCATCTTTCTTACGAGCAGCTGTAAGTTGAGATTGGTCCAAACTCACAAAATCAGCTTTATCGACTTTAATAGGTATCGAAAACGAGTTGTTTGAAACAATACATTTCAAAGAATCTATCCATTGAGTTTCGTAAGTTCGGGGCTCAAATGAAAGATTGTTTTTCATTACATGATTGTAACCCGGTACATCTGCCGTGATATCTGCTGTGCGGTTTAGCATATTGAAATTTGTGCCATTTTCATACGCTGTGTTATTGTACCAATAGCTTCCTCCGGGTTGATGGTTGGAGTAAAACCCATTGGCTCTATTATGTACAGCTACACAAAATTGAACTACATGCATTGGTATCGAATCGGGGACTCTATCATCCCTTACCAATCCCCAGCCACCGGCTTTGAATCCATTGCCATCTCCAAGATTTTTAAATTCGGTGCTATAACCGTTGTAAAATGCCCAGCAATGGTCAAATGTAACGGTTTCAGCAGCACGGATACAATCATAACCATCATCGCTATTGAACCAGGCCCGGCAACCCCGAAAGATATTACCTATGCTTCCAGGTTGTGGGTGGCAACCAAAACCATCGGCATTACCACCTTTCCCATTTTCGGATGTATAATCCCAGTTTCGGTAAGCATCGCAGTTCAATATCAGGTTGTCGGAACCTTTAATCAGGTAAAATCCGATAGCTTGTCCATCGTGCATGGAAAGTTGTTCGTATATATTATGGCTACCTTCATTGTGAAAACACTCGGATTGTGTGTGTCCGGTTTGAGTAACCTGCGTACCAATTACTTCCAATCCTTTAATGTAAATCCACGAACCTGTTACATTGAAAGCTATTACGCGTTGGTTAAGTGGCTTTACATTAGTCATGTCGAAAACCGGTTTTTCGCCAGGATATGCCCAGTAATTAATGCGTTTACTGGGTTCCCCACTTTTGTCGAGTAAATGCATCATGGCCCAAATTCGCTGTTTACGGGCAATCTGATTTTCTGCCATGAGATATTTTCCGCCACGGATATATACTGTATCACTAGGTAATGCTAACTTTTGCGCATGCATTATTGTTGCAAAAGGTGCAGCAATTGTTCCTGAATTGGCTGTATCATTGCCATTGGTAGCTACAAAATAAGTTTTGGCATTTGTTTCGACTATAAATAGCGAACAAAAGGCAAAAAGGATAATTGCGTGTTTCGTCATAATATGGATTTTTTAGGAGCAGTAAAATTACTGAAAACAATTGGCTCCAAAAATCGATAATTTATCTGTTTTTGATATACTTATATTAGTTTTTGATAAATTTCCTGACAATTATGCTACTATCCGCGCCAAATAGCTTAATCAAGTAAATTCCACTACTCAAATTGGCAAGATTTATCTGATTTTTATTCTCAGAGCTAAATACTAATTTGCCCTGAATGTCGATAATCTCCACGCGTTTAGCTAATTGACTGAAGTAGATGTTTTGAAGCACAAGAGTCGGATAAAAGTCTAATTTACTCTCAGGTTTTGGATTTGAAATACCGGTGGCATAATTTGACTCAAAAGCGCCAAAATCAGGTGCAGAACCATAAAAACTGAATCCAAGATTCATACCTTTGTCAATCAAATCACTTCCTTGTTTTAGTTTCAAAAAGTTAGTATTTGGCAGGCTTCCATCAGCCTGACGGGCTGCGATTAAAAGTGTTTCGTCGGTACTCAAAAAATCATTTGCATCCACAGTAACTCCCGATCCTGTAGAAAAAGAGTTATAGGTATTGATGCTTGTACCGAGGTTCGCGGTTTCGGTTTGTGTAGAATACCTGAATGATAAATTGTTGTGCAATACATGATTGATTCCGGCACAATCCAATGTTGTGTCATTTCCGGTAATAGCACTTTTTGTGATTTGCTGGCTCAGCATATTGTAATTCGTGCCATTTCGATAAGAGGTATTATTATACCAATTACTTCCGGTTACTACATGGTGGTTGGCGTAAATGCCATTGGCTTTATTCCGATAGGCCATGCAAAAACGCACTGTATGGGCCGGAATCGGACTTGGTAACCCAGAAACCACCGGAGCTTGTCCGTAACCGCCAGCTTTGAACCCATTTCCATCACCCTCACTTGCAAAAGACGTATTATATCCATTGTAAAAAGCCCAGCAATTTTCAAAAATAATGGATTCATTTGCATTAATGCAGTCGTACCCATCATCGCTATTGAACCATGCCCTGCAAAAGCTAATTTTATTTCCGGTTCCACCTTTGGCGGGATGAAAACCAAAACCGTCGGTATTTCCACCTTTTCCAGTTTCCGACAAATAGTCCCAATTCCGATAAGCATCGCAATTCAGCACCAAATTATTTGAACCTTTGGTCAGGTAAAAGCCAATAGCCATGCCATCATGCATCTTTAATTGTTCGAAAATATTATTGCTGCCCTCATTCCTGAAACACTCTGATTGAGTATGTGTAAGTATTGTTACTTGTGTTCCAATAATTTCGAATCCCTTAATGTGTAACCAAGAACCTGTTGTATAAAAAACAGTATTTCGATACCCTACAGGTTTCACATTCGACATATCAAAAACAGGTTGCTCGCCCGGATATGCCCAATAGCAAATGCGCTTGGTGGCAGAAGTTCCACTTTTATTCAAATAATGAATCACAGCATAAGGCCCGGTAGTAGCTGTATAACTAATTTGCGTTTCATTCATTTTATAGATTCCACCGCGGACAAAAACAGTATCACCGGCAAATACAGTCAGTTGGGCCTTTATTATTGAACGATAAGGTGCAGTAGCCAGACCAGTACCGGTTGTGTCGTTCCCATTGGTAGCAACATAATAGTTTTTGGCCTGGCTTTGAAAAAAGACAAGCAAACAAAAACATCCGAGGATATAAATTTTATTTTTCATGTTTATTCTGATAACTAGATTTACTTTCGGTTCAACCACTTTTGAGTTACAGGAATAACGCATATATTCATCGAATGATTATCAGCTGAAAGCATGGCCGATTGAATTTCTATTTTTGTGCCATCAGGACTAAATGTCGGGTGTGGATGGTCAGCTGCTGTTGCTTTATGTCCGGTAGAAAGCAACATCATTTCGTGGGTTCGTCGGTCGATAAGGTAAATGTTGCGGGCAAAATCGTCGCCCACCAAAAACCGTTTATCTGCCGATCCGTTTACGTGCCAGAAACCACTGCCCGAAGATGTTTGTCCGGCAATTATCATCTCGCGGGTATTGATATTTACCACTCCCAGGCCAGACGGTTTTTCGCGTGTTCCGCAATCGCCCCAACTAGCATCTTGTCCCGGATTTACTCCGGTTGCATCAGTTCCTTTTACGCTGATAGTATCCGATTCGGTTTTAATTTTGCGGTGTCCCATAATGGCTATTGCCACTTCGTCTTTGCTAATAACTGCTTCGTGAGTAACCCATTCAAAATCAGATTCGGGATAAAGCGGACGCAAGCCGGAACCATCCGAATTGACTATCCAGGTGCGTTGAGGTGATTTACCACCTGTTTCCCAGCAGAAAATAATTTGCCCATCAACCCATGGATTGGTTTGAATATGGCCAATCTGAAACGGAACTGAAATCACGTACTCTATTTCTCCGGTTTTAATGTTCATTCCGGCAATACCGGCCGGTCCGGCACCCATTTTGCGTGGACCAAAGTTTGCTTCAATTTTCACGTCAGCGGTCAAATGTTTTGCTGCTTCAGTTTTCCCAACGCGAAACCACACCCATTCTTCACCACCATCCAAAGCCATGTCGCCACCAGCTCCAAGTTCGGGGAGAGTTGTTCCACAAATGCGTTGATATTCTGTAGCCGGTTTTAGCTTGTGAGCTTTGCTATCGGCAAAAAGTTTGGCTAAATTAACTTCCATTATGGCTAATGAAGTACTATCATTTTCCAACTTTCGCATAAAATAGAGTTTCATCGATTTTCGGGCCACATTTAGCATGCCCATGTAGCCACCTTCGGTTACTTGTACTAATTCGCCCGATTTTTCATTCACTGCCATGGCTTCGCCTTTTACTCTACCGGAGCGAAAAATAAGCCACTGTCCATCCGAAGTCCACTGGTTGTGTGTTTGATATATTTTGGAATCGCCGCTAGGAGTCGATGTCAGAAAAATTATTTTTTGGCCAGTAATCGGGTCTTTTATCACTTTTCTTTCGGACGGGAAACGGGTGCCAATTTGTGCTTGAATGGAAATAGCAAACAGCATACAAATAAGCGGGATGAGAATGAATATTTTTTTGTACATATGTTTTATTTCTTCTTAATCGGAATAAAGATAAACTCAATGCCTTTTCCATTTTTAGGATCAAGGTTGCGGGAGTATTTCATGCCGGCATCATCTTTCCAATGTTCGAATACACCAAGGCTTTTGATCGGTTTTCCATCTTGCATGTACTTAATGCCCGAAGGTGAACTTTGAGGAGTTGCCATTTCGCGAAGAAAATCATCAGCATTCTCACGTACGAGAATTCGGGGTACATTATGATAACTTGCTTCATTGTTGTTTTTACTTTGAGCATACATAATGTCCAGTCCTACCGATTGAATAGCCACACCATCAAACGAAGCCAACACACATGC
>Ga0302215_10003115_pt1 | contig 11237 bp, 13 predicted proteins | sample II_Fen_N3_1_FD_194580 | JGI IMG/M metagenome (GOLD analysis project Ga0302215, IMG submission 194580) | Peat permafrost microbial communities from Stordalen Mire near Abisko, Sweden - II_Fen_N3_1 | ecosystem: Environmental > Terrestrial > Soil > Wetlands > Permafrost | place: Sweden: Abisko... | reverse complement strand
TCTTTTATGCGCCCAAGGAACAATCTTCTGAAAATAAATGAAAAATACTTCCCGTTTTGGGGTAACAATTGAACGCCTATTCCTATTAATAGTCGATTTAGAACCTAAGTATAAACACCTAAATACGACTATTATGAGCTTCGAACAGCAAGCAGCACGAATTGAACGGTTAATCGGATTGATTGACAGCTCAAATACTGGAACCGCAGCGGATCTCGCCAAAAAACTTTGCGTCTCGCGCCGGACCATTTTCTATGATTTCGAATTTCTAAAAGGAAAAGGGCACCAGATCTTTTTCTGTTATGTGAGCTGTAGCTACCGTTTTGAAAAAAATCGAAAAATCTTTTAAATAGTTATGGTAGTGCAATCCCGTTGCACTCCTGTGTTTTATTTTTAAGGCAAAATTTAAAACTTTTTCCTTATGAAAATTCTCAACATTCGCAGTCTGATTTGTGTTGCAGTGCTTTTAGTCGCTGCTGTTGTTGCAAAAGCGCAGGCCGATTCCTTCGATGCCGATATTGTTAAAATGCAACAGTTAAATGGCGCTACAGAGGCCATGTTTTCACAAATTGTGATGCAGTTTAAATCGATTAAACCAGGAATAACCGAAGAGCAGTGGGCCGCGGTAAAGAAAGATGTATTCGATGCTGAAGTAGCCGAACTCAACAAGCAGTTGATTCCCGTTTATAAAAAGCATTTTACACAGGAGGAAGTACAAGCCATTATTGCTTTTTACGAAACCCCTGCGGGCAAAAAGCTGGCCGAAAAAACACCTTTGATTGCCGTCGATTCGATGCAAAACTCGCAGGTATGGGCGATGGGGTTATTCGGAAAAATTCAGGCTTATCTTAGCAAATAAGGATCTTTTTTGAACTCAGGTAAAGAAACGTAATCATTGGAATTTCACATATTATCAACAACTTAATTTTTTAAGATCATGGAAAATAAAGTATCAGTTACAATTAGTGAAGAGGCCAGCATAAACATTCAAAAGGCCATAACTGCCCTCCTGCAAAACCTGCCGGATCTTATTAACCTTACAAATGAGGAAAGACAGGTAAATCCGAAAATGGGTGACAAAACGGTAGCGTTTGTGAGTAAAAACCTTGAGTACAGTAAACAGAACCCAAGAGTAGTTCCCGGATTTCTTGATATACTTGAGTTCGAAAAGGATGTAGTTGCGGTTACTGAACTTAAAAAGGTTCTGATGCCACTGCAACAACTGGTTGAGAAATTAGACGACACCACGATGCAGGCAGGTAGCGAGGCTTATACTGCGGCACTGATTTTCTACAATGCCGTAAAAGGGGCTGCCAAAGCTGGCGAACCAGGTATGAAAGCAATCTATGAAGATCTGAAATCACGTTTTCCCGGGTACAGTAAAAATAACAGCGATCCCACCACTGAACCAAAATAGGTAAAGGAAATTTCGAATCTATTAATTGCTCTTCCGGTATGTAAATTGCTTACTGGAAGGGCAATTTTGTTGTTCAGAACTTTGGTTTCATTGTTTGGAGCTTTGGTTTCAACGATCAAAGCGTCTGGGGTGTGGTTAAAAGCATCGGCCATGTGGTTTAAAACCTCGGTTTCGGCGTGTTCTGAACACCTCCTTCGAACTTCATAACTTCGGTTCTGTCGTAAATTGCTTCGGTCTCGTAGTTCAAAACGTCGGCTTCGGAGTTCAAAGCATCGGTTTCTTGTTGTTCGGAACACGTTCTTCGGAGTTCCGGGCTCCGGTTTAGGGGGCAAATTGCTTCGGCTTCGGAGTTTTACCCATCGGTTTCGTTGTTAGGAACACCTGGTATGGAGTTTCGAACTCCGGTTTTTTATCCCGGAGCAACGATATAACTGTATTTGATGATCCGTTTAGTAAATGATTCCCCGACAATCTCTTTTATAATATTAAAATAAAGCCGCATTGCGATATTGATTTTTTTATAGATTTACCGCATCATTGTAGTATGACAGATTCGCATAGTTATTATTCACCCTGATAGAAAATCGTACGATATGCCAACAATTATAAACCCTGATTCGCTTGATTTTAAAGTTAATCCCGATACTTTGACTGATTTTAATTTGAAAACGCTGGTTCCACGGTTAAGCGGAATTTGTAATTCAAAACATTTGGTTTTTGATATGCGGCAATTAGAGCCCGGGATGTATTCATTTCCCTATCACTTTCATCGAATTGCGGAAGAATTGATGTTGATTATTTCGGGTTCGTTAACCTTGCGCTCAGCGGAAGGATTCAAAATTATTAATAAAGGCGAACTGGTATTTTTTGAAGCTGGTGAAACAGGCGTTCACCAATTTTATAACCACGATGAGGTCTCCTGCGTTTACCTTGATATAAAAACAAATTTTGGGATTGACATTGTCGAATATCCCGATTCGGGGAAAGTGAATATTTCACCTTTAGGAATGATATTCGAAAAAGATACACAGGTTAATTATAATAAAGGAGAGGAAAATATTCGGGAAATCTGGAATAAACTGAGCAACGATTGAGCATTATTCCCACACCTAACCGCTTCGTTACCATTTGAAATTTATGGTTGGGTGGTTTGTCTTGTTCTATTTTCCAGTTGTATTCCGAAATCCTTCCTTTCGGAATGATTTGTTCTTTAGTTTATAGTGTTGAAATACAATTAAGTATTATCAAATTTCAGAAATATTTAATCACTTCAAAAATACCTCGCTTTTTCGGGTAACAGTTTAAAGGCATGCTGATAAGTATGCGAAAAATGTTAATAACTATAAGCAACTGTTTCGTGCGTATTATTTCAATGCATTTAAATTTGTGACAGAAGCATCCGACTAAAAATACTCAAAAACTAAATATTTAAAAACTCAACAGAATGAAAAAAACCGCCCCACGAAACATTTATGATTTGGCATTAGCCGAAATTTCGGACACCGAAACTGCCATTGAACTAACCAGACCAAATTTTATTCACTTCAGGAAAGAGGAAAAACAACCGGTTCGCAGGAGCAACAACAAAAAAATGATCTCTTTTAATCAGACCTGGACTTTACCAAGCCAAACTTATAGTTGGTTTCCCTATTTCACCCTTTATTTGACTTCAAAATAAACGACGAAGCCGTTCTTGTTTGCTTTTTATAACGAGAACCAGTAGGAGAATTTTACAAGGAAAACATTGTGCGGCTGGACCCCAAACAGGTCTTTCATGTCTTGTCCATAGGCAAACGAACCGTTTGTATCTGAACTTGTCCGCCCCTGCGACCATACGAGGAACAGGGTCGATCCGGGTAAATATTCCCAACGCACAACAAGGTTTGACCGGAACTGCCTGAAATTGAAATCAGGATTGGTGAAGGAATAATCATTAACTCCATTGGCATCCTCATCAATCGAATATGCGTTGTCAACTGCATTATAGCTGATCTCATTATTCGGGAAAATGCGAAATCGGTCGTTGAATTGACCTGCCTTCGTATTGGTCGTCCGCTTGAAATTGGTATACTTTCCTGCCGAAATAAACGGCTGCCCATAGTATTCGAGCGAGAGTTCCGGGCTAAAGGTATAGTTTAACCTGAAGGTGAAACTCATCGTTTTTTGATTAAGTTCGGCGAACAGATACCTCGGGTTATTATTTAGAAGTGAAGTAGCAACATATTGCAATTGACTGTTATCAATTCCGAAGCCTGGCGAAAAAGAGACCGATAAGGCATTCATAGGCCTGATATTTAAACCCATCCAATATTGCTGACTTTTGTAACTTTTCACATCCCCCAGTCCGGCATAACCACCGATATTAAATGAGGCTTTTTTCGATTGGTCAGTCGAAATGTTTAAATTGAGTTCTTCACCCCCGGGCATCACAAACGACGGACCACCACGTAATAAGCTCGTTGAAGTATTCTCGCTGATCCGTGTGAAGGATCCATTCATACGCCACCGGTTCTTAAACTGTGAATTAAAGTTCATATTGGTAAGGTTCGAAAGGAGCTTGCCCGAAAAATTCCAGTACATCCAGTAATTGGTATTCAGGTAGAAGTTGTTGAAGATGGAAAATGGTTCACGCAGGTAATAGGCCACCCAGGTGCCATGATGAATGATATCCGAATAACGCATATATCCGATATCGTTGAATTCCAGGCCCGGTGAACGTACCGTAAAACTGGTTTCGAATTGTAATTTCTTTTTGCTTGACTTACCAAACTTAAAAGTTCCGCCGTATCCTGATAAAGAAGTCAGGGAAGAATCGACCGAGAGGTAATTTGCATCGGGGCGCTGGTAATATCGCGCCGAGGATTGCTGGGTATTCAAAATCGCTTCCTCTTTTCCTTTCACCAAACTGAATTCTGCGTTAGCAGCCACATACCAGGTACGTTCTTTCCAGTTGTGATTGAAGTCGATTCCGCCTGTATAGGCAGCAGTCGGGAGGTAATCAAGCGCCGGGTTCGTAATGTCCCTGTTGACGGCTGTGATCATCCCACCAAGTACCGTTGTTCCTTTGCTAAAATCTTTTTGCAAACGTCCGACAAAATAATTGGTAAGTGGCTCAACCGATTCTTTCCGGCGGGTTCCATTATTGTCGATTGTCGCATTTTCGTTGGCTGTGACGCTCTCCAAAATGCCAATCGACAGTCCGTCTTTTGTTTTACCAGATAGCTTCATTGCGCCAAGGATATGGGACGATTCAGGAACATCGGCATATTCGTTACCGGAAAGGCTCGGGGAATTATGTGGCGACCTTCCGATCCTGCGCGAATAGAACAGGTTGTCGGCGCTGAAGTTGTTGATCACGATCGTGTTCGAAGGTTCAAACTGGTAGATGTTTTTTCCTTCAACAAAGAAGGGTCGCTGCTCCGAAAAATAGGTCTCAAAAGCGGTAAGGTTCACCTCCGAAGGATCGGCCTCCACCTGTCCAAAGTCGGGGTTGATCGAAAAGTCGAGTGTAAGGTCGTTCGTAATGGCAGCTTTTCCGTCGAGACCGGCAGAAATTGCACTCTTTTTTCCGGTTAGGAACGGATTATTCGGATCTTTTTCGAACCTTTCCACGCGTGCGACTGTATATGGTAGCAATTCGATCTGACGTTTAGGTTTAATTCCGCTTATTCCATGTAATTCACCATACAGATGAACCTGACCCGGAGAACCTTTCGGAATAAACTGCCACGTAGAACGTTCCTCCAGTCGGAAGATATGCCGCATGAGCTGGATTCCCCAAACATGTTCGGCCTTTTTTCCGAACCGGAGCTGGCTTAAAGGGATCTTCATTTCGGCGCACCACCCTTTGTCATCAATGGAGGTCTTCAGGTACCAAATCGGGTTCCAGCTGTCATCCCAGTTGTTTCCGTCCTGGGTTACCGCTTCGTCACCTTTCGCACCCGAAGCCATGGCGGTGAAGGAGAAGGCCGTTTGCTGATCGTAATAACTGTCAATCTGTATGGACACCCGATCGCCGTCGAAATTATCCCTGCGCCCTATTCTTCGGCTTATCTTTTTCGGCTCTGTATCGAAAGCCCGGATAAATACATACAAGTTATTGTCGTCGAAGAGTATCTTAAAAGAAGTTTGTTGTGTTGGCGGTTTGTTTTCGGATGGTTGGGTTTGTATGAAATCGCCACTCCATGGTACTGTATTCCAGCAGGAATCGTTCATCAGTCCGTCAATTTCGGGAGCTGTCTTTGTAAAAGAGGTTTGGTACGTTTTCTTTTCAATTGTTTGTGAATAGGTATTTGAAAAGACGCTAATCAGTATCAGACAGATTGCTATTTTAAGTGGGATTATATGATTCATTGTGCAAGTGCTTTGTTTGTTATAGAAAGATATATGGACGAAAGACTATAGATTTACTCGAATGTTGCATCAGACAATTGGTTTAATTTAAAGAAAAAATTGGTAAAATTGACCTATGCAAAATACAGTTGAAATCGACAACCTCTGTAAGGATTACGGGACCATTCTTCCTTCTGTTTTCCTCATAATGCGTGTGTAGAGACAAGGCATGCCTTGTCTCTACACATGTTAAAAAATAAAACCCAAAATGAGCGATAGATTCTTAGACAAATATCGGATACCATCAGCAAGGTTGCAGAATTGGGATTATGGATGGAATGGTATTTATTTTATCACTATTTGCACCGAAGGAAGGGATAACTTTTTCGGTGAAATAACGGATAGTGTCATGAATTTGTCAGAAATAGGTCAGTTGGTCCATAGATTCTGGTTCAAAATTCCAGATCATTTTCCTTTTGTTTTTTTAGATTCATTTGTCGTAATGCCTAACCATATTCATGGTATTTTGATTCTCGATAAAAATGAAGATATGGAAAATTCTCATGATTTTACTGTTGAGCGGGACTTCGATTCTGAAGTCAATCTTATTACGCCTGGTCAGCAACGTTTTAGAAATCAGGAAAAGAATAGCGTTTCATCCATAATTGGTTCGTATAAATCAGCTGTAACAAAACAGGCACATCTGATAAATTCATGTTTTGGCTGGCAGGCAAGATTTTACGACCATATTGTGCAATCGGATCGTGAATTTAAAATGATTCAACAATATATCGCAGATAATCCTGTAAATTGGGGAAAGGATAAATATTTTGGAAAGGATTAAGGCGTGCGTAGAGACAAGGCATGCCTTGTCTTTGATCCCGGTTAAATGCCTTATCTGATCCCTTTTAAATATCTGAATCTGTTTTCTCTTAATATGCCTTGTCTGATTCCTTTTAATACGGAGACATGGCATGAAGTGCGTGTGTAGAGACAAGGCATGCCTTGTCTTTACATGGGGTCCCAAAAAATAAATTTTCATTTATTTTCAAAAACATTTGGAAATCTGAATTGAATAGTTCTATATTTGCACTGTGTTAGTAAGGTAGTACACTAAAACAATAAATATTCAACTTATGATTCAGATTAAAGACCTTCATTTTGGTTATCCCCGGCAGCAAGCGCTCTTCAATAGCTTGTCGGTGCACCTCGAGGCAGGAAGCATCACCGGATTGTTGGGGAAAAACGGAGCCGGCAAAACAAGCCTGCTCAAACTGCTTACAGGATTGCTTCACCCTCAATCGGGCGAGTTGTCTGTCCTCAATCACAATCCCCGGAAACGGGAAGTGACAATGCTAAATGATGTTTTCCTGGTTCCCGAGGAATTTTACTTCCCTCCGATCTCCATCGACGATTACCAGAAAGCGTACGCACCGTTTTATCCGAATTTTGACCACGCGATGTTGGACCGCATCCTCACCGAGTTTGAACTCCGGCCCGATAATAATTTACAACGCCTGTCGCACGGACAAAAAAAGAAATTCCTGATTGCCTTTGCCCTCTCTACGCGGTGCCGGTTACTGGTGCTTGATGAGCCGACAAATGGTCTCGACATTCCCTCAAAATCATTGTTCCGCAAAATTCTGGCCGGATCACTTAACGAAGATCAGTTGGTTGTGATCTCGACCCACCAGGTAAAAGATGTGGAGAACCTGATTGATAAGATTATCATGCTCGATAACGGTAAGGTGATTTTTCAGCAGACCATTGCAGAAATCTCACAAAAAGTGTGCTTTGTTTCAGGTACTTCGAGCGATGTGGAAGGAGCTATTTACAGCGAGGCTGTTCCGGGTGGATATCGCCTGATGATGCCGAACGGACATGCCGAGACCGAAGTCGATATCGAATTATTATTTAACGCGATTACAAAAGGTATAAAAATTGGTTAATACTATGGAAACAAATAATTCATTTTCGTTTCAACGATTGGTACTGTTGAGCAGACAATCGATGATCATTTACAAAAAGCCGATTGGTATCGCGCTGGCCGGATTTTCTGCCATCATATTCATCGCATTGATTTTAATGCAATCAGCAGCAAATTTTCGTAACTGGGACAACGGCGATAGTATGGCAGCTTTCATATTTCTATTTTTACAGTTCGGTTTTATCTATACCTGCCTCTCATTTCCCGCTTTTCGCTCGAAAGAGAAGAGCATGGTATACCTGATGTTGCCCGCCTCTGTTTCAGAAAAATATACATTCGAACTATTAACCAGGATTGTACTTTATATTGTGTTAATGCCATTGTTGTTCTGGTTGGTAGCCAATATTGAAGGGATTGTAGTGCATTCATTTATGCCCGAATTAACGAATTATAAATTTTCATTCCGCGACGGATTTTTAGCGATCGTCAAAAATGGCAAATTTGAGTTCTGGGCATTGATTTCAACAATACAAGGGATTTTGTTTGTATTTATTGCTCCTTTCACTGGTGCAAGCCACTTTTCTAAATCACCGCTGTTGAAAACGGTTTTCACCTTCTTATCAATTATTGCAGGGTATGGCTTTTTCGTCTTTCTTTTGGTAAAAGGGCTTGGTCTTGAACATATTCATACAGTGAATCATAGGGTTCTATTTATGGATTTGAATAATTCGGACGATGCGCTTATATTTCTTGGGATATTAAGCACGGCAATCAACGTGAGCTTGCTTTCAATCGCTTATTTCAGACTTAAAGAGAAGGAGGCTTAATTATGGAATTTATAAATACAAAAGGAATCTTTCTTCAGATTGCCGACAGCATTTCGGAGAAAGTGATGGAGGGGAAATATCCCCCGGGTGAGAAGATCCCTTCCGTACGCGATCTTGCAAGCGAAATGGGTGTCAATCCGAATACAGTGATGCGCACATACAGTGAATTGCAAACTCGTGGAATTATTGATAATAAGCGTGGTGTAGGTTATTATGTAAGCAACGAAGCAATCGGAATTATCCGGAAATGGAAGCGGCAAGAGTTTTTCGAAACCGATTTGCCAATCATTGTTAGACAAACTAAAATGCTTGATATCACCTTCGAAGAACTAAAACCCTATTTCGAATCAATTATTAAATAGATTACTATGAAAACCAGTAAAATTATATTTATATCGTTGCTCAGCACAATTGCTGTTTTAATCCTGGCTACCGTGATCGACATCCGGATACATGGCCGAAGGGATGATGGAAGGCAGTCTGATTTTAAAGTGAATAAGCGGATGCTCCCGGTATTCAAAGCGCTTAAGGTGTATAACAGCACGAATGTTACACTTGTCCAAAATGATTCTTCCTATATTGAAGTGTCTTATCTGAAAGATTCCATTGCTCCTGTCGTAAATTATACGGTTACAGATGATACTTTGATTATGAGTGATTTTGAGAAAACAAATCATCGCAATGTTTCTGTTACGATTCATGCTACCGATTCGTTAAGGAGCATACAATTGAAAAAATCGAACATCAGTGTTGAGCGCATCGGATTAGTAAAATTGTTCTTCACGTTGGATGAAAGTGAGCTTTGGCTCAATCAGGATACACTTGTGAAATCTGTTTCCCAAGTGTTGGATATCGTTGCAAAGAATCATTCACGAATCAATTCATCCGAATTCAGGATCGATTCCCTGGGATTGGTTCTTCAAAATTCGGAGGCAAATCTTGAAATGAAAGTAAATAAAATCAGTGGCATCTTGTCAGATAGTTCAAAAATCAATGTAAGGCAACCCAGGGAGATCTCGTTGAAGAAAGATGAGACGAGTAAGATAAATGTAAACGATTATTGAGTCCAATTTGAATAGTCAAAAAAAGAATTGCCACGAAGACACCAGGTCACCAGGTTCCACAAAGATTAACTTAGTGAAACTTGGTGTTTTTGTGTCTTCGTAGCAAAAAAAAGTTTAAATGCTGATCAAAACGATACTCCAACAACCTAAAATCTCACAATCAAAATGAATTAAAAATAAAGTTAAAAAATAACTCTTTTATAGTGTGCCTCAATTAAACCTTTTGATACTAATAATGTCGAAACCAAGTTAGAAATGTAATTCCATCGTAAATCAGTAACACAACCATAATAGTGAAATAGCCATGAGAGAAACTTCTCGCGAACTAAAAATGATCAAATGGCTATTCCATGCGACCATTAAAAAACAAATTATTAACGCATGAAAATTGAGATCAACGGACTGAATAAGGTCTATCCTAACGGAAATCACGCATTGAAAGATGTGAGTATGACCATTGAGAATGGGATGTTTGGTCTGTTGGGACCCAACGGAGCTGGCAAATCGAGTTTGATGCGCATCCTTGTAACGCTGGCGAAACCAACTTCAGGTCAGATACTTGTCAACGGACTTGACCTTCAGAAAAACCGGAAAGAGATCCGATCGATGCTTGGTTACCTGCCACAGGATTTTAGGTTTTTTGCCAAATTACGGACTTATGAGTTTCTCGATTACATTGCCCGTCTGGCCGGTATGAATAAATCATCGGTAAGGAATGATGCGGTTGAGAAAATGCTCGAAGAAGTTGGACTTTACGAAGCACGAAACCGTTTTGCCAATAACCTTTCGGGAGGAATGAAGCGTCGTTTGGGAATTGCGCAGGCACTGATTGGTGATCCGCAGATTATTATTGTTGATGAACCTACAACCGGACTCGATCCTGAAGAGCGGATCCGCTTCCGGAATCTTCTTACACGAATCAGTGAACGCGATGTTGTAATCATTCTTTCAACCCATATTGTTGGTGATATTTCGAGTACCTGCACCGATATGGCCCTTATGAATAAAGGACTTCTCGCTTTTAAAGGATCACCCGAACTACTCATTGAACAGGCACGGAATAATGTCTGGCGAATTGATGCAACAGACACCGAATATCATGAAATCCAGGATAAATACCCGATCATTTCCTCTATCCCATCTGAAGAGGGCTGGGAAGTTCAGGTCGTTTCAAAAGAGATCAATGGTTATAAAGGCGAACAGATCGAACCAAACCTGGAACACGCCTATGTGAATTTTATGGAGAACGAACTTAATCAGCACTGGCATGAGATCTAAGGCTGAATGTTTTTGCAACTCCGTTTTGCGTTTAATTCATTTAAATACAACTTCCAACTACTTATTATGAAACGAGCATGTTCGCTAATTACAAATAAGGATGTTAACTTCACATGCGAGTTCCATCCGGCCTTAAAAAAACATAATACTAACGGATGAAAGCAATTCACAATATTCTGACGGTATCAAAATACGAGTCAAAAACACTGTTCCGAAGCTGGTTTTTCAGAATCTTCTCTATCTTGGCCCTTCTCTTTGTCTTCCTGTTCAATCTGGGAACGCAGACAAGTATTGGCTGGCCAAATAGCGATATGGTGGCCCTGCCATCAATGATACCGTTTATAAATCTTTATATCATTAATATAGCACAGGCTGTTATCGCCGTGTTCCTC
>Ga0302215_10003114_pt1 | contig 11239 bp, 7 predicted proteins | sample II_Fen_N3_1_FD_194580 | JGI IMG/M metagenome (GOLD analysis project Ga0302215, IMG submission 194580) | Peat permafrost microbial communities from Stordalen Mire near Abisko, Sweden - II_Fen_N3_1 | ecosystem: Environmental > Terrestrial > Soil > Wetlands > Permafrost | place: Sweden: Abisko... | reverse complement strand
CATCTTTCAGTGTCCAGTTTCCACTGGTCACTGGTTCAACAGTGGCACCAAGCATACGCATTTTTTGTACGTTCAAAAACTGACGTTCAACATCCGTTTTGCCCATAAACACAATACATTCCAACCCCATCAATGCACAAGCCGTAGCAGTTGCCACACCGTGTTGACCGGCACCTGTTTCGGCAATAATTCGAGTTTTGCCCATGCGTTTTGCCAACAGAATCTGACCTAATGCATTGTTGATTTTATGTGCACCTGTATGATTAAGGTCTTCCCGCTTCAGGTAAACGTTTGTACCATACTCTGCCGACAAACGCTTTGCAAAATATAATGGCGACGGGCGTCCCACGTAGTTTTTGAGCAAGTCGTAATATTCCGCTTTGAACGAAGCATCATCCTTAATAGCATAAAAAGCTTCTTTAAGACGTTCTACAGTTCCATGCAAAATTTCCGGAATGTAAGCTCCACCGAAATCGCCGTAGTAGCCGTCATCATTAATACCGTAATTCATATTGAAAGTTTATTTGTTATTTACTGCGTGTTATTTGTGCTACGCACGTTGTTAATTGTTATTTACTGCCTATTATTTGGTTATGCCGTTACTTTTTGTTAAGTTATTATTTTGACAATGCCTAATGGGCAAACAACCATTAATAACATGTAACAAATAATTATTAAATAACGCCGATGGCAAATAACAATAAAAAAAGGCTTATCGTGAGTCCGACAAGCCTTTTTTGTAATATCTTTTTAATTTGACAATATACATAGGTGTTACATCTCACGATTAGCTAATCTGTAAGTGCCACCACCAAAATTTGTTTACTGTCAAAATTGAGTTCATTTCTTTTTGTTTTATTTTCGACTGCAAAGATGATAAATTATTTTTATTTGACCAAGAAAAATATCATTTTTTTGATTCGAATAAAAAATACGAGTTTTAAAGACCATTATTACTATTGAAAATGGATTTATGTTTCATCCTCATTTGGAACAAGTTATGAAAATACATTAATTTATTTGAAGCTCTTTCTTTATTCAGTTTTTTTTCCGAACTTTGCGAACTTAAAAGTACGAAACAATAGACAGTAATTTTAAGGAAAAAATAAAAGTGAAAGATACAAAGTACATTTTCGTAACCGGTGGAGTTACTTCATCGTTAGGCAAAGGAATTATTGCCGCTTCTCTAGGCAAACTCTTACAAGCCCGTGGTTTTAAAGTAACAAATCAAAAACTGGATCCGTACATCAACGTTGATCCCGGAACTTTAAATCCCTACGAACACGGCGAATGCTATGTAACTGTAGATGGTCACGAAGCTGACCTTGACCTCGGCCACTACGAACGATTCCTCGGCGTAGAGACACACAAAGCAAACAACGTAACTACAGGACGTATCTACCAGAACGTAATCAACAAAGAACGCCGAGGCGATTATTTGGGAAAAACCGTTCAGATTATCCCTCACATTACCGACGAAATCAAACGCAACATTAAACTATTAGGAAGCAAAGGCGATTTCGACTTTGTAATTACCGAATTGGGGGGTACTGTGGGCGATATTGAGTCGTTACCATATATCGAAAGTGTACGTCAGCTCCGCTGGGAATTAGGCAAAAACTGTCTGATTGTACACCTTACTTATGTCCCTTATTTGGCTGCTGCCAAGGAATTAAAAACAAAACCTACACAACATTCAGTAAAAGCGCTTCAAGAACAAGGGGTTCAAGCCGACATTCTGGTGTTGCGTACTGAGCATAATATCTCAATGGAGATGCGCAAAAAAGTAGCTCTGTTTTGTAATGTTGAAGCGGGTGCTGTTATGCAGTCGATAGATGTGCCTAGCATTTATCGGGTTCCATTAAATATGCAGAACGAAAAACTCGACGAAGTGGTACTGACAAAAATGGGTTATGATCTGGAAAAAACTCCTAAAGCAGACATGGAAAAGTGGACTGCTTTTGTTGAGAAACTGGAAAATGCGAAAGAAGAAGTTCATATTGCCATTGTTGGTAAATACGTACAACTACCTGATGCTTATAAATCTATCATTGAATCGCTGATTCATGCCAGTGCATACAACAATAAGAAATTGAAATTGGAGCTTATCTTATCTGACAAACTGTCAGAAGAAAATGTAGAAAAGAAGCTACAAAAAGTAGATGGCATTGTTGTTGCTCCGGGATTTGGCCAACGTGGAATGGACGGTAAATTTACAGCATTAAAATACGCTCGTGAACATAACATCCCATGTTTAGGAATTTGTATGGGAATGCAAACCATGTCAATTGAGTTTGCAAGGAACGTTCTTGGTTATGCCGATGCAAACAGTACCGAAATTGATGCAAACACTACCCACAACATTGTGGATATCATGGACGAACAAAAAAACATCCTTGATTTAGGTGGAAGTATGCGATTGGGAGCTTACAAATGTAAATTGAAAAAAGGAAGCAAAGCATTTGAGATATACAAAAAAGAGAATATAAGTGAACGCCATCGTCATCGTTATGAATTCAACAATGCTTACAAAGATGAGTTTGAAAAAGCAGGCATGAAATGTAGCGGTTTAAATGTTGAGTCTGACTTAGTAGAAATAATAGAGCTAAGCTCACATAAATGGTATATCGGTGTTCAATTTCACCCTGAATACAGTAGTACAGTAGTAAATCCACACCCACTATTTATTAGTTTTGTGGAAGCTGCAATAGGAAAATAAGAGTCCCCTAAAAAGGGAATCTGGATTTGTTTATCAATTATAGTTTATAGAACAATAGACATTTAAAATTAAGTAGAAAAGCCTTGTTCCTCTTTTGGGTTAGGGGTAAAAAAATTAAGTATGGATAAAAATACGATTATCGGTTTTGTACTGATTCTAGCAATTGTAATTGGGTTTACTCAATTAAGCAAGCCCAGCGACAAAGAAATTGCAGCTCAAAAGCGATACAACGATTCAATTGCACTTGTAGAACAAAATAAAACCTCAAGTCAAGCTTTAGTAGATTCAACAAAAGCTATCGCCAACGATTCAGTATTAAAAAACGACACATCTAAGTTAGCTGATGCATTTGGTGGATTTGGACTAGCAGCCAAAGGTGAAGAAAAATTCTACGTTCTTGAAAACGAGTTAGTAAAACTAACGATAAGCAGCAAAGGTGGTAGAGTATACTCAGCCTTGCTAAAAAATTATCGTACACACGATTCACTACCTTTAATTTTGTTTGATAGCAAAGAAAGCAGCATGGACTTTACGTTTGTGACTAACAATAACCGCGTTGTAAATAGTTCCAACCTGTACTTTGAGCCAACTTCTACAATTTCTCAAGATGCGAAAGGCAACAAAACTCTTATTCTACGGTTAAAAACTGCAAGTCAGGGTTATATAGATTTTGCCTACACATTGCCGGCAAACAGCTACATGGTTAGTTTTGGAATTAAAGCCAATGGAATGACAGCGGTTATGCCTGCAGGCATCAATTCGTTGGATATGCATTGGACTTCAAAAATCCGCCAACAAGAAAAAGGCCGTAAGTTTGAAGATCGCTATTCAGCTATTGAATACAAATATGCTGCCGACGATATTGAGAAATTAAGCGAAAGCAAAGATGATGCAAAAGAGCTAACCAATAAAGTCAAGTGGATTGCATTTAAAGATCAATTTTTTAGCAGTATCTTAATTTCAAACGAAGGAATTACTTCCGGAAAATTGAAGAGTACACTTGAAAAAGAAGGTTCAGGATATCTTAAGGCTTATTCTGCCGATATGGCTGTTGGTTTCGATCCAACTGGTAAAATACCAACTACTTTCAACTTGTTCTTTGGTCCAAATCAATATAAAATTCTTTCGTCGTACGACAAAGGCGTTGAAGGAGACAAAGAATTGCAGTTAAACAAACTGATTCCACTTGGCTGGGGTATATTTGGTTGGATTAACCGATTCGTCATTATCCCAATGTTTAATTTTTTTAGCCAATACATCGGTAACTTTGGGCTAATAATTTTATTGCTTACCTTGGTTATTAAACTGGTTTTATTTCCATTGACCTACAAGTCCTATGTTTCAAGTGCTAAAATGCGCGTATTGAAACCGGAAATAGATGAAATACATGCCCGCATTCCGGCAGACAAAGCTGCTGAACGTCAAAAAGCAACCATGGAACTGTACAGCAAAGTAGGCGTAAGCCCGCTAAGTGGCTGCGTGCCATCGCTGCTGCAAATGCCACTGCTGTTTGCCATGTTTAGCTTCTTCCCTGCAGCTATTGAATTGCGCCACCAGAGCTTCCTTTGGGCTACCGACTTGTCAACTTACGATTCCATTCTAAAATTACCATTTACAGTACCATTTGGCTATGGCGACCACGTTAGTTTATTCTGTCTTTTGATGACAGCAACTAATATTGTTTACACTAAACTAAACATGGCTAATACAGCCACTACCGATCAACCGGGTGGTGCTATGATGAAATGGATGATGTACTTGATGCCACTTATGTTCTTATTTATGTTCAACAATTATGCATCAGGCTTAAGCTATTATTATTTCATTTCTACATTAATCTCTATTTCGCAGACTTATGCTATCAGAGGATTTGTTGATGAAAAGAAAATACTAGCTCAACTACATGCTAAGCGTGCCAGCAACGCAAAAAAACCGGCTAAGAAAAACGGGTTCATGGATAGACTGGAAAAACTGCAACAAGAACAACAAAAATCAGTCAAAGGACGTAAATAATCCATTATTTTATATTTAAAAGCGCAACAAGCAAATTTACTTTTTCTTTTGCGCTTTTTTCAGATACTTACAAATTTTCTCTTATCAAAATGAAAAAAAATAATTTATTCTTACTCATACTTGTGTGCTGCATCTGCCTCTTAAGCTCATGTTCAAAAAGTAATCGTTTTAAAATAGACACAAAGCAAAATAGGGTTTCAGTAAAAATTCATAGGTTCGACAAAGATTTACTATCACTCGATACAACTCATATTAAGCCTGAAGTAGTCAAGTTATACAAGCATTATCCTGAGTTTATGAGCGTATTTGCCGACAATGTGCTTAACACACAAAATAGCGATACAGCTGAAGCCTGTAAGCTTTTTCATGAGTTTCTGGCCGATAAAACCTATGCTCCGGCAAACAAAAAAGCAAAAGAACTCTACGGTGGAGACATAACAGATTTAGAAACAAAAATTTCGAATGCTTATACCTACATTCACCATTACTTCCCTGAAGTACAGCTCCCTGAGGTTTATTTCTTTGTTTCAGGTTTTAATCGTCAGGTTCTCCTGAGCAATAAATTCATTGGTATCGGAACTGATTTTTACCTGGGAAATGATTTTCCGCTTTATAAAAATCTTACGTATCAATACATGATTTATAATATGAGACGCGAGAACCTCGCATCTGATCTGGTGTCGGCAACGTTGTTTCGAATGTTTGTAATGCACTCAACTGAAGACAGGCTACTTGACAATATGATTTTTAGAGGAAAAGTAATGTATTTACTATCTGTGTTTATGCCTGACGAAAAGCCCGAGATATTAATGGGCTACTCGCCCGAGCAATGGGCATGGAGCAAGAAATACGAGAAACAAGTATGGACCGCCATTGTTGATCAAAAACACCTGTTCTCGACAGACATGCAACTGATTAACAAATACATGAATGATGCACCCTTCACATCCCCCATTTCACAAGACTCACCAGGCAGATTAGGGACATTTATTGGTTGGCAGGTAGTGAAGAGTTACATGGAAAAAAACTCAAAAGTTGGACTAAAGAATTTAATGGACGAAGAAAACTGCCAGAAAATACTTGAGGAGTCGGGATATAAGCCTTGATAAAACCAATTTTAATCACATAAAAAAGACCTATCCGTTCCCGAATAGGTCTTTATGATTAATTACCGAATCTTAGTGATTAAACTGGACTGATTGCTTCTGAAGGACAAACATCAGCACAAGTGCCACAGTCTGTACATACATCAGCGTCAATAACATAGATATCACCTTCCGTAATTGCTTCAACCGGACATTCGCTGATACATGAACCGCAAGCAATACAATCTTCTGAAATAACGTAAGCCATTTTCTTATTTTTTTTGTTAGTACTAATTAGTTCTGCAAAAGTATAACTTTTTCTATTTCAAAAAAACATTTCATGGCATTTTTTATTGTTAAAGTTGAAAAAAGTGGTTCGACTAATTAATTCGGCATTGATTCTCCGATCCCGAAAAGCACTTCCAAACAGCAATTTAACTATTTTATTTTCAATGCAACAAGAAAAAAGCCGTTCTTTCTAGCACAAATTTCATAATCACATCAAAATCAAACAATTAGACACATGTTACATTTGTATTAAATTTAAATGAAAATACGAATTCATTTAAACAGAATTAGTACATTTGCAGTCATAATTGAATTTATACGTTTATATCCGAGCAATAAAATTATCAATTATCATTTAAGCAACTAAAAAACAAACAATTATATTCATAATTCTCAAAAAAAATTTGTCATGAACAATTCTTTTTTCAGTAAATTCACACCAAAAGAACCAAAGTTTTTCCCAATTTTGAAAGACATGGCTGACGTTTTACTTGTAGCATCAGATTTAATTATCGAATGTGTTCAAAACAACGATCACGAAAAGGCAATTGAATACTACAAGAAAATCAAGGAACAAGAGAGAAAAGGCGACTTATTGTCGGCACGCGTTTTTGAAGAATTGAACTCTACGTTTATTACTCCATTTGACCGCGAAGACATTCACCACTTAGCCGACAAATTGGATGATGTTACTGACTACATTAACAGTAGTGCAAAAAGAATTGTACTTTACAATCCAAAACAACTACCTACAAGTGCTTTTGAAATTGCGAAGCTGATAAAAGAAGGAGCTATCAGCATTGGTAAAGCTGTTGATCAGTTGGATGTTTTGAAAAAGAACTCAAAAAAAATCAAAGAATACTGTCAGGAGCTGAAAATTACTGAAAATAAGGCGGATGATGTTTATGAAAACTTCTTAATTGATCTATTTGAAAATCAGAAAGATGCTATTGAAGTGATTAAGCTCAAAGAAATTATGAGCGAACTTGAAAAAGCAACTGATGCTGCAGAGCATGTAGGTAAAATCATCAAAACAATTATTGTTAAGTACGCATAACAACTTCAACAAAAATGACGCTATTAATAACAGTAATTGCCCTTGCATTGATATTTGATTTTATCAATGGATTTCACGATGCGGCAAATTCTATTGCCACCATTGTGTCTACGAAAGTTCTGACACCTTTTAAGGCTGTATTGTGGGCGGCTGCTTTCAACTTCGTTGCATTTTTCATTGCCAAGTATTTTAGTGGTTTTGGAATTGCCAACACAGTTTCAAAAGCAGTACTTGAACAGTACATTACATTACCTATCATTTTTTCGGGTATTGTTGCTGCCATTATGTGGAATTTAGCTACCTGGTGGTTGGGTATACCATCCTCATCGTCACACACACTGATTGGTGGTTTTGCAGGTGCAGCCATTGCTGCTTCAGGATTTGGAGCCATTAAAGCAGATGTAATTATAAAAATTGCTTCTTTTATTATTCTGGCCCCGCTTATCGGTATGTTAATATCAACATTGATAACAATTTTGATATTATACGGCTTCAAAAAAGTGAATCCACACAAAGCCAACCAATGGTTTAAAAAGCTACAACTGGTTTCTTCGGGCTTATTCAGTATTGGTCATGGCTTGAATGACTCTCAAAAAGTAATGGGTATCATTGCGGCTGCGCTTTACGCTGCATATCACAAAAATGGAATTGATGTAGGAATTCACGACATTAAAAACATTCCTGATTGGGTTGCATTTGCCTGTTTTACAGCAATATCAATTGGTACAATGTCAGGTGGTTGGAGAATTATAAAAACGATGGGTTCAAGAATCACTAAAGTTACACCACTTGAAGGCGTTGCTGCCGAAACAGCGGGTGCTATTACGCTGTACATTACTGAGATATTAAAAATTCCGGTAAGTACCACACATACTATTACAGGTTCTATTATTGGAGTTGGTGCTGTTAAACGCCTTTCGGCTGTTCGCTGGGGAGTTACCCGCAGCTTAATGGTTGCCTGGATACTAACAATACCCGTGAGCGCTTGCTTAGCTGCCATTATCTATTTTATAGTTGGCACAATTGTATAGTTTCACGTATTATAAACTTATCAATAAGGGCGAATGAGTAATCTTTCGCCCTTATTGTATCTGATGATTGACACATAAATGACAAAACGTGTAATATAACCATCAAAAATCGGATTTTCAACAGCTTTGTTCAGGGTATTTTTGTAGTCTCTAATTACAATTCCCTATTACAAAGTTATTTCATGAAAAAGCACTCCATCCACTATCTCGTTCTGCTTTCTATTTTCTTCATTTATCCAGTTTCGGCTACAGAAAAACCGATTCAAAAGAAATCCGGACAAAACTCTAAAAACACGTCTATTGCTAAACAGTTTGCCGAATCGGAGATAAAGCGTTTCCCAAAAGCATGGCAACTGGACTATGGTAAACGTCCTTTCTTTGGTTATGCTCAGGGTGTTGGCTGCTCAGCCATGCTACAACTTTGGAAATCGACCGGTGACGAACGTTACTTTAATTACGTAAAAGAATACGCCGACAGCCTTATCAGCAATAATGGCGATATATCACTGTACGACAAGGGAAGTTACAACATTGACTATGTAAACTCGGGAAAAATACTTTTTGCCATTTACAAAAAAACAGCCGATAGAAAATATAAGCTGGCAATGGATAATCTGATAGAACAGCTTAAAAACCAACCACGCACTTCGGACGGAGGCTATTGGCACAAAAAAATGTACCCCAACCAAATATGGCTGGATGGCATTTATATGGCTTCACCATTTATGGCTCAATATGGGGCAACTTTCAACAAAACTGAATGGACAAATGAAGCCATCAAACAAATTACGCTTTGCCATAAACATTGCTACGATTCAGCTACAGGACTTTATTTCCACGCATGGGACGAAAGTAAAACGCAACGCTGGGCAAATCCGCAAACAGGACATTCACCCAACTTTTGGGGTCGAAGCATAGGTTGGTATTATATGGCCGTAGTAGATGCGCTTGATTTTATCCCAACTAACCATCCGCAACACGGAGAACTGGTATCAATTATACAAGGTCTGGCAGATGCATTGCCTAAATACCAGCGCGATGGTTTATGGTACCAGGTAATTGACCAACCCGAACGTGCTGGAAACTTTCCAGAGGCATCTGTGACCACACAATGCATGTATGCATACGCCAAAGCTGTGAACAAAGGTTATATTAGTAAAAAGTACCGCGTGTATGCTGAAAAAGCATTTGCAGGAATAAAGAAACACTTATTAATTAAAAACGCAGACGGCACACTAACATTAACCCGCTGTTGTGCAGTGGGTGGACTCGGTGGCACTCCATACCGTGATGGCAGTTTTGAATATTATATCGGGGAGAAAATGCGCGATAATGATTCCAAAGCAACCGGTCCATTTATTATGGGTTGTATTGAATTAAGAAAATAGTGAAGCATTAGGAGTAAATAATTGGCAGAAAGAGCTAATTATCTTTACCCTATAAATATCAAAAAAAAGAGTGTATCGGTCAAAATAGATAATCTAATGGAGACCGAGAATTCTTTAATTTGCATTAATTCATTCTAATACTAATTAAACATTTAATATCATGAGAAAAATTACTCTTCTTATTGTAGTTATTATTGCAATCTCAGCATCCTTTGCTGCGACTACCAGATGGTTCTGGTATGGCGACACCCCACAAATAGCAACCACTCAGTATTGGGATATGGGTACAACTGCTAACTGGTACGACCCAACAACTGTAGATCCATTGATTCCTTTCATTGTGCCTGACAACTTTGTTTCTGGAACCACTGCTATATTGGATGAATCAGCAATTACCGGTTCTGACACATTAAAACTGAATGGTTTGTTTAACGTTGATAGTCTTATTGTCAACAATACCCGCACTTACGTTCTAAGAAGTAAAACCGGCTACACCACTGACTCAATTACAGGCAATGTATTTGTAAAAGATGGAACTGGTACACTTGTAATGGATTGTAAAAACAAAATTGCTGGAGGAACTATACTGAAAGCTGGAAAGATTACAATGGAAAAAACAACCAACCCAAACATTTTTGGAACCAAATTAGTATTCGGTGGAGGAACTGCAAACTTTGCCGCTGGTACTGCGAGCACTTATCCTGCTATTACATTACCTGTTGAAATACCAGCGGGTGTAACTGCAAAAGTAGAACTAAACAGATATTCTTACTGGACAAGTCCAATCAGTGGAGCCGGTAACCTGGAAATTGCAGTTGGTGGTGATAGATGTATGCTTGCCACCAGCAAAACTGGTTCTGCTGTAAATTGGAAAAACTTCACTGGAAATGTGACATTAAAAATGAATAAAGTGAGCGGAGCTAGTCCTGCATATTATGGGCTTCTATTAGGAAGTACCAAGGCATACAATAATGCAACTTTGGCATCTACTATTTCAACTTCAGATTCATTGATGTATAATAAAAAAGTAACGCTAAAAGCAGGAGCAGGATTCACAGGTTGTGGGTCAAGTGGAGTAACACATTGTTGGAATATTGGAGAATTACAAGCTGAGAATGATTCTAGCTTTCTTGGCGGATATGGTGCAGGAGCTTCAAGTACTCCTTACGTATATTATATGTTTGGCGGCTTAAATACTGATGTTGTTTTTCCGGGAACAATTATCGATTCATCAAACAAAGGATATAACTACATTGGACTTGTAAAAATAGGATCTGGGAAATACACTTTCACCAGTACAAAAAGTATAACTACAGCCTCTGTGGGTGTAGTCGTAAGACAAGGAACCTTTTTGGTAAACATTCCAATCACAACCCCTGCTACTACTACAGCTCTTGGACGTGCTAGCACTGTAATGACAATTAAAGCCGGAGCTATCGGAGGTGGAAATGGACGTTTAACAGGTACGGTATTAGTAGACACGTTGGGCACATTGGTTATTGGTTGCGATGGTGTTGGAACGCTTCAACTCGCCGACACATTGAGCGGGACAAAAGCTTGTCCACTAACAGTTAATCATACAGGAACAGTGGTATTTAAAGTGGGTTCAAAAACGAACCACGACTTGTTAACTACAACAAAAACTGCCACCTTTAATG
>Ga0302215_10003113_pt1 | contig 11240 bp, 14 predicted proteins | sample II_Fen_N3_1_FD_194580 | JGI IMG/M metagenome (GOLD analysis project Ga0302215, IMG submission 194580) | Peat permafrost microbial communities from Stordalen Mire near Abisko, Sweden - II_Fen_N3_1 | ecosystem: Environmental > Terrestrial > Soil > Wetlands > Permafrost | place: Sweden: Abisko... | reverse complement strand
GTTTCGTGGTCAGTTTGACGAATTTCCTAGCATTGTCGACTTCTTAGATCATACCGATTACTACGAAGACACACGTCTTATAAATGCGATTGCTTCTCACAATGAGATTATGTTACACTGTAAGGATGCGGCCCTCGTCAAGCGATCCTTTGTTGACGATCTCTTACTACAACGATTAGGACAAAAATGAGAATCAACGAAATCACCAAAGGGACTGTGCCGCAAATGCTCGAGATGCTTGAGAGGAATTGTGGACCGTACCTCCAAGAAATAGGTGGATTAGAGAATGCTCTACTTCGGTACCCACTATATCGTGGTACAAGCCCGGTAACCGGAATCTATAAACGAGTCACAGTGCGGAACGATAGAATACCGATGAGCACACCTATAAAAATTCACAACAACATCGACAACTGGTTTGAGGCTAACAGCAAGAATCATATACGCTACCGTAGCGCATCACTCTTCTGCTCGGGCTCCCGGCGCCTCGCTTCGTCCTATGCCGAAGATAGCCGAGGAGTAGTCATCGTGCTACCTGTAGGAGAATATCATTACGCCTGGGCACGGCAGTGTGCTGATCTGTTTGAAGCAATCTTAGCACTGTCTTACGAGGGCGGGTCTCCGCCCGATATGTCTACCTTTCTACCGGCCTGTGAATATCTAGAAGATACCGACCTCACCGAAGCAATTAACTCCGGACACGAAATTATGTTACACTGTAAGGAAGCGATTCTTATCAACAACGGCTTTTTCCGCAGCAATGAAATACTACGAGCGTTAAAGATGCCTGTGCCTAAGCCGAAATTTACAGTGCAGGATTTCACAAGGCCAGAACAATGAGAATAAACGAAATCACACAATCACCAGACGATATCGTCATCGAATACATCAAGCTGCATTGCCAAAAATATTTAGATGAGATTGGTGGCATAGAGAATGCGCTTAAGGATCATCCGCTGTGGCGTGGAGTGTCCGAATCGTTTAGCCGTCAAGAATGGGCCCGCATTATCCCAGTCAGACAAGATAGGCGGCCAACAAATACTGACCCGAAACTGCAGATAGTCATCGACGATTGGTTCCAGAGTAAGACTGGAATTAGGTTCCGCCAGTCATCGGCGTTCTGCACTGGTTTCTATGGCGACGCTAGATCGTATCAATCCACTGGCGGTTCGACACCGATTGTTTTGCCAGTAGGCGATTACGATTACTGCTGGTCACCTAACATTGGTGATCTGTTTATTGCGTGCCAGCGCGGAGATTCGTTTATGACCGTCGACGAGAAGGCATACGAGGCGCTCGAAGGCGGTGACTACAGATTCAATACTGATCTCATTGAGGGTATTCAATCCGGCAATGAGATTATGCTACACTGCAAGTCAGTGATGATAATAAATCCGAGCTGGCCAGTCTTATACAAAGGCGCCCAATGAAAATACAAGAGATCATAACCGAATCTGAAGATTACACCGCCGAGGACATCGCCAAGATGTTACGGCAGGATTGCGCACCATTCTTATCTGCAATCAACAACGACCTGTATAAGTATCGAATGTGGCGCGGCGCTAACATTCCGCCAACAAGAATCGCTCGTTTTACTACACGTAAAGATAGAGACCCAGTTGATATGCCTGAGGTAGTGTCGAAGGCAATAGACGATTATTTTCAAGAGACTACGGGAATCAGATGGAGGTCTACTTCGGTGTTTGCATCAGGTAATGGGACAGCAGCAGCCTATTATGGCAATCTATTTTGCTTATTCCCGATTGGGCAATTCCATTATTGCTGGTCGCCAAGAGTTTCGGACCTGTTTAACCACCTAGACAGACAACTCGGGAATTACAAATTGCGATATGATCATTTTGCAAAGTACCTTCACCCGGATAACGAAGAAAAAAGTAAGTTTGCGTTCAAAACATTGCACGACACCATTATGCCGAAATTCGAATATCAGGTCGACACAGGATTAATAGATGCTATCGAAATGGCAAATGCAGAGATAATGATAACCTGTGATAAGTATTACTTAGTAGGCATCGATATTATCAATGAAGTGAGCAAATTCATTTCGTTGCACGCAACAATGACGAACATATACGGACCACAAGAATGAAGATTACAGAGATCATAACAGAAGCAAGAGTTGTAGCATCCAATGATGATGAGATTGCACGGATCATCCGTCGTGATTGCGCACCATTCTTGGCGATGATTGACAATAGAGCTGAGCAGTATCGTCTGTGGCGCGGGAGTGAAAGAAAATTTGCTTTTTTCACTAAGCAACCGTGTCCGAAGAATCGTGTGCCGAGAGATACTGATCCGTTAGTGTCAAAAATTGTTGACGACTGGTTCTTAGAGAAAATGGGAGTCAGATTTAGGTCGAACGCAACATTCGCAGTTGGTGATGTGTATGTCACTGAAAACTATGGTGCACCATTCTCAATATTGCCGATTGGCGAATTCTCCTTTTGTTGGTCGCAGACTGTTGGTGACCTAACATACGATCTACTAGACGAGGTAGGATTAGACGGCAGCGATCCTGAAGCAGTAAGAGAGTTGATGGATAACGCAGGGCACATTCTCAACCAGGATATGAAAGGTGCTATAGAGTCAGGACACGAGATTATGATTCACTGTCCAGCAGGATTCTACACCTTGAAGAACGAAGAAAATGAAATGAGCAATAATTTTGACCGTGATTCGGCGATCCTCGAGCTTGTGGACAATCCAGATATGATTAATGCTGCTCCAACTGCCCCTAACCCGCAAATTGCTATAGACAAATTGTCTGGACAGATACAAGCTAAGAAAGATCGAATCGACGGGTTAAACACCCTGATTCGAACTCATCAACAAGCGTTAGCCTTACCAGTTGAGCAACGAGCAGCAATGTTAACTAAAGCTGGAATGATTAGTTTCGGACACGGAGAATTAGATGATAAAGAAATCTCGTCTACAGTAGATTTTTGGAGCAAAGAAGTGACACGAGACAAACGTTTGCTTACGCAGCTTACTACCCAACTAAAGAAACTACAAAATGAAAATATTTGAAATCACACAACCAAGAAAGTCGCCGTTACTCGAAGCAGTAGGGCGTGATCTCCAGCACATCGAGGACCTAGTCTTCATCAATGGCGTAGAGGGTGCGCAACACGCAATCCAACGCCTCAAGAATGTTGGCGCCGACTCTAAGACTATGACGATCAAGTGGGACGGCTCGCCAGCTGTACGCTTTGGGCGCGATGAGCAAGGTCAGTTCCACTACGGGGACAAACACTCTAAGGAGATGAACCTATCGCCAGCAGCAATCGATGCGCTGGTCATGTCTAGAAAATACGCAGGCAAAGGCGATCCTACAGTAGACGCAGATCGTAAGAAATTTGCTCAGTCGCAGTCAAAGATATGGAGTCTGTATGAATCAGCAACGCCTAAAGATTTCAGAGGATTCGTCTCGGGCGACCTGATGTGGACTTCACCACCACGACTCGACGGCAAGGAGTATGTCGTAGTGCCTAATACCGTCCAGTATATGATTGACGCTAACTCGGCACTAGGCAAGAAGATGAAGACTAGCCAGACCGGCATTGCCCTCCACTTCTATTCCCCTACCTTTGACGGGCAAGACACACCAGTGAATTCCTTCATCCTTGGCCAGCTAGGCAACGATAAGGTGACCATCCTTGGACCGAAGACGACCGCCGAGGTGAAACAGGCCAACGTCAACACCACTGAGCTCGATCAGCTCGAATCGTTCGTCTCCGCCAATGCCGCAGCTATCGAGGCCTACCTTGCGCCAGTGACTGGACTGTCGAGCGTAGCGGGAGTGATTTACAAATACGTCAACTCGCATCAAGCCAACGCGACTGCTGATCACTTCCTACAGTGGGCGAAAGAGACACTGTCAGCAGGGCAATACCAGAAACTCGTCGCGAAGGGGACCGACGGACTGAAGGCAATCTTCATCATAATGCACGCCATTGTCAAGCTGAAAGTCTCAGTCATTGACCAGTTAGAGTCGCAGGCCTTGACTTCCTCCGGCATTCGTGCTATACTTCATAAGACGAACGTCAATGGCGGAGAAGGGTTGGTCCTGCCGGGCGACGATGAATCCCCACCCCTCAAGTTTGTGAACCGTGACACCTTCAGTGCCGCGAATAGGATCCGCTAATATGAAATCGAATGAGATTTTAACAGAATGGAGTGTCATTGACCCTGCGATTAAAAAAGAGATGGTGAAAAAAGGTTACAAGTTTCTGGGTTCAGGAGCAGATCAAATGGCGTTTTTGGAACCAGGCACCGGGCACGTTCTGAAGATATTTGGTACCCAGGATCACCTCGAGGGACAGAAGACTGAATTTTCAGACGATCACAAGATGTTCTTAACCTGGGCTAAATTCTGTATGCAGAACTCCAACAACAAGTTCCTACCGAAATTCTTTGGCTATGATAGTTTCGTATATAGGAATTATAATTACCTTCAAATTCGTCAAGAACGGTTAACATCATCGGGGGTTCTAGGAAAGTATTTGGCTGAGATAGCCGAATGGTTAGAATCCGGGACCGAGAAAAGTATTATGAATCCTAAAATGAATTCTAAATTTCCTAGCCTACAACGGGTCGTAACATTGGCAACTCCATTAATCGGCGGAGAGGAAGAGTTAAGAGCATTCCTTACAACGGCTAAATCACTCAGAAAGATTAGTGATCGAAAAGAGTGGCAGTGGGATCTTCATCATCAAAATATTATGAAACGTGGTAGCACTCCAGTCATTATGGATCCGTGGGTTGTTGCGGACTCTGATGAAGGTGGAGCCTGGGGCTGGTAATGAAAATCAACGAGATCATCGTCGAAGCAAACGATTCCTACCAGCCGCCCAAGATCAACAAAGGTGACGAGGTGTTAGTCGGCATAAATACTTGTAGTTCGCGAGCTTGCCGGCTCCAACTACCCTAATGTCGTGAAAGGACACCAGCATGAGTATTTACCATTGTAAGAATTCGCCTCCAGGATTTTATATCTACGCATACTTGCGTAGTAAAGATTCTAAACACGGAAAAGCAGGAACCCCATACTATATCGGTAAAGGATATGGCAATAGAGCCTGGGTGAAACATCGTTCGATGCCGTCTGATCCCTCACTCATTATAATCATCGAAATAAATTTATCTGAGCTGGGCGCTTTCGCATTAGAACGTCGTCTTATCAGATGGTATGGTCGCAAAGATTTAGGCACTGGAATACTAAATAATCGAACCGACGGTGGTAACGGAATATTCGGTTTCTGCCATTCAGAAGAAACTAAACAGAAGCAAGCATTAGGCAGACTCGGCGAGAAGCATTTAGAATCTTCAAAAGAGCTAATCAGACAAGCTCGAAAAATCCAGGCCCCGGTAGTATGGTCACCCGAAAGGAAAGCTGCCCAGTCTAAGATTACCTGGTTTAACCAAACTAAAGGAAAGTCTATTATAGAATTGTACGGGGAAGCACAAGCAGCGATTATTAAAGAGACTAAGTCGATCAAGCAAAAATTATTTAGGGCAGACTTGCAGAATGAAGCAAAAAGGAAGGCGGCGCATAGGCTTACCTGGATGAAGAAGATGCTGCCGATCTACATCAAAATTTTTGAGTTATTTGCGTTAGGGAAGCAGGACGTTAGTATAGTAAGCGAGCTAGGGATTAGCCAAGATACTGTGCGTAAAGCAAGGAAGAACAAATCGGAGATTCTTGAGTTAATTGCGGCTGAGGTAACTGGATTCAAGACTGACGACAATAATCAGCCAGTACTCAAGACTACAAAGGGCGATCAGAAATTATTCAAGCCACGTATCTCTAAGCTGATGAAGGAGAGCGAGCTGCTTACTGACGACCGCGAGTCCATACTGGCCCGACTTCAAAAGATTGATTCGTCGTGGACTATCGATGCATTGAAGGATGAGTTTGACAATCTATGCGAGCATCCGGAGATGACGTTCGAATGGCGAGAAGCGATTCATAATCTACTTATGAAAACTGCGAACATTCACTACGAAGAAGTTTGGCAAGATGATGACATAAGATTTGACCCAGACAAATCGAAATTGTTGCTCGAATATCACGAGTTAGCTAAGAAGATGGAAACGTATTATGCTTTGACTAGGAAACAATATTAATGTCCGACGGAAAAATACCTACTCTTAAAGAGTTTTTTGCCCCACACCGTGACCTATTTACTGGTAAATGGGATAAAGAGTTATTTGACAATCTTTGTAAAGAGTATAAGGAAATATCTGGAATTCAAGCATTAGATGATATTGCTTATTCTATGGATGTCAACAAATACAGTCTCGAAGAAAGGCTAGCAGCATTTGATAAGATTCGGAGAATTCGAGGAGACAATGATGTCGAAGGCGCGCAGATAACCCAGGTGATGAGAGATATGGTTGTTGGTTTTTACAATATGCGAAAAGCAGATAGTGAGGCAAAATGAGTAATCACTCGCAAGCAACAGTAACCTCCGTGCATCATTGGAACGATAAGCTATTCAGTTTTCGTGTAACACGAGATTCTGGATTACGATTCATCAACGGCCAATTCGTTATGATCGGCATCGAGTACGATAGCAAACCGCTAATGCGTGCCTACAGCATCGCCAGTGCTAACCACGATGAGTTCCTCGAGTTCCTCAGTATCAAAGTACCAGATGGCCCGCTAACGTCCAAGCTACAGAATCTAAAAGTAGGCGACACCGTCTACGTAAGTAAGAAACCGACCGGCACTCTTATCCTACAAGATTTACGCCCAGGAAAGAATCTATATCTGTTAGCGACCGGCACCGGCCTAGCACCTTTCATCAGCATCATTCAAGATCCCGAGACTTACGACAAATTCGAGAAGGTAATACTGGTCCACGGCGTCCGTAAAGTTAGCGAGTTAGCATACCGCGACTTCATTATGAAAGAATTACCAGGCCACGAATATTTAGGCGAGATGATCCGCGATCAGCTAGTCTATCACCCTACCGTAACACGCGAATGGTTCTTACATCAAGGGCGTATCACAACGCTAATAGACTCTGATCGGTTGCATACAGTCGCTGACCTACCACCGTTGAATCCCGAGACTGACCGTGTAATGATTTGTGGCAGTCACGAGATGACAAAAGATTGCTGCGAGCTGCTCAACAAACGAGGCTTTGAACTGTCTAAGCATATTGGCGATCAAGGTGACTACGTTATTGAACGAGCGTTTGTCGATAAATAAAGTAATGAAAGCATATGAATTTATCGACGAGTCAACAATCACCGAGAGCAGCTGGATCGCTAACGGTGTTCGATCTGAATTAGAAGAAAAAGGATATGAATTCCTAGGCTCGGGGGTAGATCAAATGGCATTCCTGGAGCCAGGTACAGGCTACGTACTGAAGATATTCGGCACTCAGAATTACATTAAATGGCAACCTACTAAATTTTCAAAAGACCATAAGATGTTCTTCACCTGGGCTAAATTCTGTATGAAGAACCCAAACAACAAATTCCTACCTAAGTTCTTTGGGTTTGATAGTTTTGTATATAACGGTGGCAACTATCTGCAAATTCGCCAAGAGCATTTAACTGAATCTGGAGAACTTGGGCTATTGTTATGGCAACTTGGGTTATATTTAGAGCGTGGGTTTAGTGTTAATTCAGTGCTAGAGAGTGAGGCTAGAACCTTAGATAATACAGTTGACAAGGCAGTAGCTATAATGGGAAGTAAAGAAGATCTGGTAGCATACCTTAGCACTGTAAGAGCATTGATGGATATAGGTAAACGCCGTTGGAATTGGGATCTTCATCGTGGCAATATTATGATGCGTGGTGATACTCCGGTTATCTTAGATCCTTGGACCCTATAATGAGAATCTCCGAAATTGCCACCCGACTTACTAAATGCCCGTTCCCTAATTTAAAAGTGAAGAGCAAGTTGTATCACGGTACGACAGCTAGCTTCAACACTTTCAATCGCGACGCACACGGTATCTATGTTACTCCGTTATTGTCCTGGGCTAAAGATCACTACGGCACAAAAATTATTCAGCTGTACGCAAACGTGACCAAGCTGAAGAAATTAGACTGGGATAATCCAGAAGAAGAAGCCGTTATTGACCTGTTTTATGACCGAGAATACGCCGAATTGACGCCTATTTTGGCTGGTTGGGCATCGGAGGGCTATAACTGCTGCTTATTCGGTGGCGAGTCAGATTCGATGGTGCTATTTGGCAATATAGAGATAATCAACGCAACAACAGGAGCGCAAATGTGAGAGCAAACGAATTTATTGACGAAGAAATAATTGACGAGTGGAGTGAAAATCACCCAGGCATCAAACAAGAGCTCAAGAAGAAGGGCTATAAATTCCTTGGGTTAGGTGTAGATCAAATGGCGTTCTTAGAGCCGGGTACGGGTTACGTGCTGAAGATATTTGGTACGCAAGAGAAATTACGAGGCCGCCCAGATGACTTCTCCGAAGATCATAAAATGTTCTTCATTTTTGCAGAGTTCTGTATGAAGAACAAAGACAATCCTTTCCTGCCTAAGTTCTTTGGCTACGAAAGCTTCGTGTACGACAACAAGAACTACTTACAGATCCGCCAAGAAAAACTACGGGACTCTGGAGAATTCGGCTTCACAGTAGAAAACCTAGGCGACAGTTTGCGCGGGACAGGCATTACTCCAGATGAGATGATGCGTAATGCTGAGGCTCGAATGTTACGGACACAAAACGACGCGTTCGGTAGCCCAGACGATCCACCAGATTTCCCTGATGCTGAAGACTGCATTGACGTAATAGGCAGCAAAGCAACGCTCCAACTCTTGGTCACCTTAGAGCAATTAATCTTGATGGGCGAGGAACATGGATGGGGATGGGATTTGCATAACGCCAACATTATGCGTCGTGGAAAAATCCCAGTGTTAGTCGATCCTTGGGTTGCCGGCTCACCTCCCGACCCCGACGACGATATTTACTGAGAAAACAAATGAATAAATTACAAGAGCTAACTAGTACGAATTTATCAGGGTTTGGTTTGTGTAAGTCAACGCAAGCCAAGCCGTATGTTTATATGGGAATTCATAAGATAACAGGGCAAATCTACGCAGGATATCGAGAAGCCAACAAGTTACCGTCTGATGTTGATCTATTCATTTACAGAACCTCCTCAAAAATCGTTCATCCTATATTTGATGAATTTGACTGGTATATTGTGGCTGAATTTTTTACTGGCATTGATGCATTTGATTTTGAGCAACAACTAATCTCTGAGCATTGGGGTAATCCGTTATTGTTAAATCGACATTGCTCGTTTGGGAAAGCTCGATGGAAACCTTCTTCAACACCGTGGAACAAAGGTATAGTGGGAGTACAGAAAGACTCAGCTCAGACTCGAATCAAAAAATCAGCAGCTCTATTAGGAAATACAAGGGCTGCCGGTCGGCAAATTTCGAATGAAGAAAAGATTATTCGATCAACTGCTATGCTAGGAATTAATAAATGCCGATCATTGCCAACAAAAGGCCAAGCAAAAAAGCAGATTGAATGCCCGCATTGCGGCAAGAATGGAGCAATACCAAATATGAAACGTTGGCATTTTGATAATTGTACTGAGGCTCCAATAATATTGGCTCGGGAGCCAGTGAAACATATCGGTATGAAATATAAGTCACGCACCAGAGTAACCTGCCCGCATTGCGATAAGGTGGGTGGAGATAGTAATATGAGGAGATATCATTTTGACAACTGCAAAAATGCCCCTGCAATTCATTGATTTTTTGACCGAGGCACGCCTCTTCACTGATGCTACAACCATCAAAGGAAAATCTGTTGAAGATATCGCCAGCATCGTTTACCTGATGATTATGATGCTTGAGATTACGCGGCACACAAATCACTCGTATGCAGTAGACTATGCAAGCAAGACAATGATTTATAGCTCCTACGAAAACCTGCATTACGCTGGGACTGACTTAGGCAATCTGCTTGCAGTCCTTAATAATCAAGACACGTTCAAAGGTCAGCTTACATCACCAAACAAGGGCATAGCTATTCCGTTGTTCCAAATCAATCGATACCTCAATGCCTGCAAAGGGTCGTCATTTGATCACAATTCTGATGCACAGTTCTTTTACAGATTAGAAGACTACCTCAAGTTATACAGCAAGGCAAACTTCAGGCAGTTTCGCCGCGACATTGGCGACTGGAGAAATTTGTCCTACGCCGATAAGAATCAGGTCGTGCAAAAACTTCGCCAAGAGTTTGACAAGCGTGCATCGACCTGTGATATTTACATTTGGTGGAAACAATCGTTTAAGCTGAAAGAGTCGGCCCCAGCAAAATCTCCAGTCGAACCAACTGCACCAGAAAAACTATATCTGAAATTAGCCAACGAAGGTAAGATGTTATACAGCGAGATTCTTAAGGAATTAGCCGACTATCCATTAATACCAACAACCATCAACACCAAGCTCGGATATCACGATAAGCTAAACCCAGCATTATGGTACGACGGAGAACTAATCCCGGATGTGAAAGAAGCGTTGGGCAAGATTGCAAATAAGTTCTCTGAGTTCATTGACGTCAAACAGATTAAGATTGTTGACTATATCATCACTGGTAGCAACTGTGCATTCAACTACACTGATGAGTCAGACATTGATATCCACGTTCTTGTTGATGCGACAGGGCTTGGTGAGAATCCGTTAACATCGCCATTCCTGCTTGCTAAGAAGGCGTTGTGGAACTCAGGGCACAACATCACAGTCAAAGGGTACGATGTTGAACTGTATGCAGAAGATGTCAATGACACGAACAACAAATTAGTCGCGACCGGTATCTACTCATTGTTGCAAGATCGTTGGATCAAGAAGCCGGAATACGTTGAAGTCAAGTATGATGACGCTGCGGTTCAGACCAAAGCTGAAGACATTATGAACCAGATCGACGAGTTGATATCTACAGGCGAGCCAGATCAAGCACAGATCGACAAGCTGTGGGAGCATATCTATAAGATGCGTCGTAGCGGATTAGCTACCGGGGGCGAGTTTGATGTCTCTAACCTCGCATTCAAGGTAATACGCAATTACGGGTATTTGACAAAATTGAGAGATTTCGAACAAATGAGAGAGGACGAAGACTTAACGTTAGAGCATATCGTTCAGTAAACGGCGAAATCAACGGATTTTTGCGACTTGGCATAAATACTTTTATGCAGCTAGTCTGCTATTAAATTAAG
>Ga0302215_10003112_pt1 | contig 11241 bp, 13 predicted proteins | sample II_Fen_N3_1_FD_194580 | JGI IMG/M metagenome (GOLD analysis project Ga0302215, IMG submission 194580) | Peat permafrost microbial communities from Stordalen Mire near Abisko, Sweden - II_Fen_N3_1 | ecosystem: Environmental > Terrestrial > Soil > Wetlands > Permafrost | place: Sweden: Abisko... | reverse complement strand
TTATCTACGCTATCTTGGCTTGCGCCACCCACAGTAACAGCTAATGCTGCTCCATAATTTCCTCCATACTTAAATACTTGATCTCCTAGCTTGCTTGATGTTTGGTCAATATTTAATTGTTGCCCTTGTGGTTTTGATTGATTGTATTTAGCTAAGGCAGCAACAATAACTTCTGATAAATCATTCTTCTTTGAATTTTCGATAATAGAACTCTTTTGTTCTTTTATGCCACTTGAAACTTCATCCCAATTAGATATTATATCCCTATCATAATTTACTTGCTTGCTAGAATTTTTAAATTTATTACTAACGAAATGCATTATATTATCATCTATTTGATAACCCTTATCTTGCAAATCATTTAGTGATGATAAGCTTGAAGCAATAACATTATTGGTTTCATTTGATTTTCTTATAACTTCATCGTAAGATGTACTTTTCAAATCAGATTTAGTTTTAGAAGATCTATCATATCTTTGTGGGATATCAAGTGTGCCTGCCATCCAATCTTGAGTATATTGAAGTTTTTCGCCAACCCAACTATCTAAATCTACAGCTCCTTGAGTTATTGAATCTTTTGTTCTATCCCACCAAGCACTTAATCTTTCTGTTACTGATGGAGCATTAGCCAATTGACTTGTTGTAGTTGATTGCCATGCTTCTTGTAAACTAATCTGTTTAGCTAATTGTGGATTTTTCTTTTTATAGTCAAAGAATCCATTTAAAAGATTTTGAACTCCCATATCCTTAACTCCGAAATAATCACTCATTATGGTTCTATCATCAAACCCTTGAGCTTTCAGTTCCTTGTCATTAGTGTAAGTACTTACAGCTTTAGCTATAGCATCAGTCATATCCCCTTCTGACATAGCATTTTTTATATAAGTTCCAGCTCCACTATCCCATTTCTTGATTGCATCTCCTTGCCCACTTTGCTCGTACCCTTGAAGTTTCTTTTCTGCTATTTCTGTTATTTGCTCAACACTTAAGTTCTTATTTTTATAATCATTAAACTTACTTTGATTAAATACAAAATCTTTTTGTTTTGCATCCCAATCAAAGTAACCTAACGCAGATGTTGTTACTGAATGTTGGTCAACCATCTTTTCAAGTGTCGCTTGAGTATACATTGATGCTTGTGTTGGTCCACCAAGATTTGTTATCATATTTCTGTTTTGTGTTTCTTGTACGGTCATAGAATCTTTATCTGTGTTAAATTTATTATCAAGTTCATTAAAATAACTAGCGACATAAGCTGTTGTATCTTCTGTTCTTGATGTAGTTTTTGAACCATCATTTGATGTGCCGGAATTTAATTGTTGAACAAAATCAGTGATTGATCTTGCTACAGAACTACCACTTTCTCCAGTAAGACCTCCAAGTATGTTACTCTTACCCATTAAATCTTTGTAGTCCTTTTGGTCTATTCCAGCTTTTTTCATTGCAGACATAAGTTCAGCAACACTGTCATAGGTTTCATTGAGCATTAAGGCTCCTTCTTTTACTGTTTTTGTTAAAGAAGCCATTTTCTTTTTGAACCCATCTAAATCCTTAGTATCTTTAAGTAATCCACCCTCTGTATATTTTTGGAGCAACATCATTGTATCATCATCACTCATATGAAAATCATCATTCATCTTTCTAACATAGTTAGCAGCATTGTCTGATTCTTTCCTTGAGAACCCAAGAAGTCCTCTTTCATTATTACTCTCAGATGAATCAATAAACATCCCTGAATTTTTGTATAGATATTTCTTCAATGAACTGTTTTTTTGAATCTCATCGTTAGCTATATCTACATAACCACCCACAAGTGCCCCTCCGAGGATTCCTGTGCCTATTCCAGCCATTCCAGGTAACATTGCACCTAATCCAAACGAAGATGCTGTAGAGGCTACAGCGCCCATTCCTGTCATTGCTGTTTGACTAAGCCTAGCGCTATAGTCCATACCCATTAAAACTCTTGATGTGTCTGAAGAGTTTGTTGTTGGCGCTGCAACTCCTAAGAATCCATATTGACCTTGTTTTCCTGCTAGCGACGACACTGAGTTCGCAAAGTTTGCATTCATACTTTGAGCATAAGAACTTATCATTGGTGATGGGCCAAATTGTACTTGTCCTGTATTGTTGCCAAAATTTTGAGAAACATTTTGATACATTGCTGGCGTATCAAAATTAACTTTTTGTTGATTTTCCCTAGCAGTTTTAAGTGCATTCTCTGTTTCATTACTTGCACTCATATTCTTCAATATATTTACTTGTTCTGTTTGTATTCTTGCTAGATTTTCTAACTCCAGTTTTAGTGAATCTTGTTGTTCCAATTTTTTTCACTCCTTATTCCCCAAACCCAAGCTTAGGTTTTTTTGCATCAGCAGATCTTTCAACTATCTTGGCTTTTTGGGCATCTAAAATATCTTGTCTACTTCGTTTAGGTAGTAAGTATTTATCTTGTTTCTTCATATCCTCTGTCAACTTCATTGTTGTTGGCTGAGTCTTCATGAATGACCATAATTCTTTTTCTTCATCAGATAATAAATCAGGTACGTCTTCGTCTTGAACTTTTTTATTAGTATCTTTAACAACTTTATTTTCTTGTTTATCATTAAGTCTATCTTCTCTTCTTTTTGCTTTTGATTTTCCTAATGAATCAATTAAAGTACTTGCATTGGTCTTATCTACTAATAAATAGAAAGCTTGAACGCTTGTTTCTAAATCATCTAATTTATCGAAGAATGCCATCTTTTCAGGCATAGATTCTTCTTTCATATTAATTATTTCTATATAATGAAATAACCATTGAAAAGCATTCATATCTTTGAACCTGTCTTCGGTAATCACACCATTCTTATGATACAATACGGTTTGAACCACATCTCCAAATGGTGTTTCTAAAAATTTTTTATTTTTTCTACCGTTTCTTGAAAGTTCTCAAATTTATTATTTTGATCTTTCACACATTTGATATAAAAAGCATATGCCTTTTCAATTACCATAGCTGGCATTTTCAATAATTGTTTGTACAATAAAGACCTTCTCATTCTTGATTCTTGAGCATCATAATCATCTCTCTCTATTGGTATACTGTTTATGGATATCAGTGCTTGAGATAATATACTTGCTGCTCTAACTCTCGCAACGATATCTGATGGTGCTGTACTGCTATTCATTATTGATTCTGCGATAAGTAATTCTCCAGTATCTAGTACTTTAACTTTTATCTTAAATCCAGGAACAACCTCTTCCTCGTCTTCAACGGCACCTGATTTTATGAAATTTTCAAAAAAATTATTTAAATCAGCATTCATGTTTTCATCTTCCATAGTTTCTTTTTCTTTATTACTCATAATTAAACCCTCCTAAAATATTTATGCTTTTATTATATAACAAAAAAAAGAAGGCTAAAAGCCTTCCCTCAAATAGTTCTAACTAAATGAATAGTTTGAACAGAATTCATATACGATAGAAACTGATTCAGCAACAAGGATTTGTCCTGCTGAAATACTTTCTTGTCTTGATTGTATCCAACAATTTTTAAATAGTCTTGTGTATCTAGCGTCATATTTATCTTTAGTAGCACCTTGACCATAGAATACATACATCATATCTAAAGGAATATTAATATCTCTCAAACTTCTGATCCATGTACTTGGTGTTGCTTGTTTACCACTAAAGCTATTTGGTTGGTATACAAGATTTAAGAAATCTTCTCCTGATAATAGAATTTTTTGGATTTGAATTTGACCTGTTGTTCTTCCTGGAATGTAATATGGAATATCTGAACCAAGTTCAAATACCATTTCCATTTGTTTATTTTCTCCCCAAGAATATCCTTGAACAACACCAACTCTTGTAAATTCATCACTATCATTAGTTCCACTTTTACTTGCTGGTTTTACATACAAAACGCAACGTGCTGCCGATAAAAAACAGTCTGCATCAGCAGCATCTATATTAGGATCTAAATGGGAATCCTTAAATTCCCAAACATCAGTTAGTCCTCTATTAGCCATTTAAAATCACCTCTCTCTTTAAAATTATTCAGTCATAATAGTTAACTTGATGTAGTTACATGGATATGGAACTTTAACTCTTACATCTAAGATTAATGAATCTGGATTAAATTCATCTTGAGCTAAATTTACTATTTGACCTTCGATAAGATACTGATCAGTAATTAATGAAGCAAAAGCTGCATTAACAGAGCCTGTTATCTTTGTTATTGTATCAGCAGTAACATTATACTTACCGATATAAGTTTCTAATATACTTCTTAGGTATTTAGAAGTATAATCCTTACATGCTAATATAGAATTTTCTCTATATTCTGCTGAATCCATATTTGTAGTTAATTGATGTCTACAAATTATATTTGTGTCTGCACCACCTGGTTGCTCAAATATAATAACACCTTTTTCAGCTAACTTATTCTTTTCTCTTCTAGTTAATTGAACACCTAAAAGTTGATCGAATATTCCTGTTGTTGCTCTTGTTTTTGATTTATATAATGGTAAGGTAAACTCTAATCCTACATAAGCTGCTGCTATAAATTGACCAGTAAGAGTTTCTTGCGCTCCACTATTCATAGTCATTGTTGCAGTCGCAGGGTAGATAGTAGATATTCTTTCATTATATTTAGAGTGAGCGTAAGCTCCAACCTTTTCGATTACATCTTCTGCAGTAGTTAATGTCGAAGCATCTTCTCTTGCATAGACAGCACATCTTTCTTTTCTTTCTTCGTAAGAAGAACATTTAGTAACATGGCCATCAATGACAGCATTGATATCAGTTCCTAAATCTGCTGGAACTATTCTCCAAATTTCCTCAATATATTGAGCATATTTATCGAGTGCTTTTTGGTAATCTGTACCAGTGATAACTCCTTCTTCTCCTGGATCAACTTGAAGCATTATGAATTCACTAACACCCATTTTAACTAAAATTTCACCAGCTATAAAGATGTTGTTTAATGTACCATCAACTTTATATTCTGTTCCATAATAAGTTTCTAATTGCTCATACTTTTCAATTACTCTAGGTACATATTGATCCGCAGGTACTGCTGATATATAAGTAACACTATAGCTTTCTCCAGCTGCTGGTGCTTTCGCTCCAACGGTTGCTAACCATTCAACTTTTGAAGCATCAGCTTCATTAATCTTGTAGTCAGTTCCTAATGTAAAATCTGCTTTCCTTGAAGTATAACCAACTGATAATATTTCCAAAGCTTGTTTTGGTAATGTGTCTGTAACTCCGCTACCTCTAGTTAAAACCTCTATGCTTTTTATTTTTGTGTCACCTGATCCGATAACTAATGGTACTAATCTAGGTCCACCTGTTCCTGTATTAGGTCTTAACGATACGGTTTTGGAGTAGACGCCTGGTTCTAAATATGCCATAATTCAAACACCTCTCTTATTAATTAAATTTGATATTGATATTTTTTAATGGTTTATCTATATCGTATAGTGCATCTTCTGGTCCTTTTGTTCCTATCCAATATAATGTTCCTGATAATTGGATTGGTGTATCCCAAATCTTTTCCGGATATTGTTTAGAAGGTGATGCATTACCTTTTGATATATTTGATATTTGAAGTCCTAATTTCTCACTTAAATAGTTTATTGCGGCAAACGATGTATACCAATGAACTCTGCTCGCTAAATCTTTTGACGTATTTTGCTGACCAGAACAAACTAATGTTAATGAGTATGGTATTATATACGCATACTGCTGAGCTCCATTGACTATACCATTGTATGTTACATCTTTATAGAAATTATACCCAAATGTTGTTTGTGGATTATTCTGTAATGTAACCTGAGAAACTATTATGTGTGGCAGCTTTTCTGCTACCACTAAAGAGTCAGGGTAATCTATTGTTATTAATAGCTGAGACTCTTCCTGATTTTTATTATATACAAACTTCTTATCTTTTTCAAATATAGCTCTAAGTCCTCTTGTAATTCTTGATTCAATTTCATATTCTGCGTCAAAATATTCAGACATTTTATTCACCACCTATAATTGGAATTTTATAAAATAGACTTGCTTCTGGTATTTTATTCATAGAAATTGTTTGCCTTAAAAGAAAGCCATTTTTATAACTTGGTTGCCATGACATCACCGTTGCTCTGTCTTTTGTCATGGTGTCAACTATAATATCATTCTCTTGAATTAATGGATATCCTACAGTCCAGAATTGAACTTGTGATTCTTCTTGAGTTGTTCCTGATGGATTCATACCTTCAGTTAATGAAGAAGCATTTGCAAAATTAACTTTGATTGGAATTGGAGGATAATATCCCCCCTTAAATCCAGTACCAAAGCATATAGTACATCTATCTGCCTCTCTAGAACCTCTAACATCATCATAACACTCGCATCGTTCTCCACTTCTAATTCTTTTAAGTAGGTACATTTTCCTATTATTAGTGACATTATCTAAATAAACATTATACACAAAATTTAAATAATAAGAATAATTATCAGCATTTATTGATGGTGTTGAGAAAAAATCTGAAAAAATAAATTCATTCGTATCTAAATTAACAGCTTTTATTTTATAGTATTGATGTATTTCTTCATTTAATAAATTTGCTGAATAATCGTTAAATTCAAAATTTTTGATATCACAATAAATAACTTTGAAATCTCCATTCTCTGCAAGGCTCATATATAAATCAAATCTATATCTTGTTAAATCTTCCACCGTATCTTCTAGTGAAAAAGATATATTTATAAAATCTACACCAAACGATGCATCAGCTTTTAATTCTTTGAAACTAATCAAAATAATATCCAAATTCAGAACTAATACCTACGAAGATACTTGGACTATTAGTTCCGATATAAGCTGCTTTGAATTCAGCTTTATCTCTCATATAATTTTGTAATAAGAAACCTGCCCAACCTTGATATTCTGGAGACTTATTGAATAGAGCTATTGATAATCCAGAATCACTGTAATCAACCTTATTGCTTAATTGCAATATTCCCTCAGCAATCATGGAGAATACAACAGTGCCATCAATTAAAAGTGAATCATCAGTAAAGTCATAAATGGTAAATTTGGTTAATGGCTGTCCACCATTGATATCTTTTATGGCTCTTTCGAGCAATTTGATTACTTGTTTATCTGAATATCTACTTGTTTTTTTATTTAAAATATTTCTTTCAGGATCATCATCACTGATAGAAACTCTGAATAAATCTATTAAAGAAGTTAATCTTTCTTTTTGCTCATCAGTATAATTTCCATCGAGAGAATATTTCCTTTTCATAACTATAGGCATTATAGCACCGTCCTTTCGAATGATACTGAAATAAAGCCATCTTTCTCAAAAGTAAAAAAGTATGTTCCTTGAGGGATCATCATACTCCATTCACCTGTCTGATTTGATTGAGATACACCAATTATTTCTTTGGTATCTTTATTGTAACATGATATTTTTACTCCTATTATTGGATTACTATTAATATCTAATAATATTGAGTTTGTACCATCTTGATTTAAAAATAAAGAGCTATCTATTTTGATAGGTATTCCACCATTTTCTTTCATAGACTCAATACCTATTATTTGGCTATAAATATTATTTGTAGCACGTATTGTTAATGAAAAAATCGATTCTGTTTCTGGAACAAATACAAATGAATATACTCCACTACCGATATGAGGCATAGTGATTTCACATTCATCTTCTGTCCATATTATTCCATTGAAATAAATTTTTCTTCTTGTATCATAAATAGATACTATGACTGTATCATCTCCAACCAGTCCTCCGGTTGAATCTGTTATCGTGGCTTGAACTTGATATTCTTGCCCAACATCAACGAACATAAAATCACCAACCTTTCATATTATTTAGTAGCTGTTTTCTTTTGACCCTTTTTTTCTTCAACCTTTTCTTCTACTTTTTCTTCTACTTTTTCTTCAACCTTTTCTTCAACCTTTTCTTCAACCTTTTCTTCAACCTTTTCTTCAACCTTTTCTTCAACCTTTTCTTCAACCTTTTCTTCAACCTTTTCTTCAACCTTTTCTTCTACTTTTTCTTCTATATTTACAGAAGCTGATTCACCCTCTACCTTATCTTCTACCTTATCTTCTACCTTATCTTCTGCATCAACACCTGGTGCGTTTAGAGAAGCAACTTCTTCTTCCACTGCTACTTTATCAGCATTAATATCAATTCCTCTTGATGATAAGAATCTAGCATAATTGTCTTCTGTGATTTTAAACCATCCGCTTTCTTCTCCATTTTTTAAGAACTTAAATGTTTTTTCATCAACATTAGCAACTTTAGCTGGTAAATTTGGTAGGAAAGGAATCCCTCCAACCATTACTCCTCTTCTTTCTCTTCCTGTGTATTGTCCTTTAATTGTTATAACTTTTAATATCATTTTTATTTCCCCTTTCAAAATTAATATAGGAGTAAGGCATCTGCCTTACTCCTATATTATAAACTTAAAACTATCTTCCTTCAAGAGAACCGTAACCTTTTGTTTCAGTTTCAAATCCCTTAGCCATAATATCTTCATCGTAGAATGCAATTTTATCTGATCCATCAACGAATTCAAGAATTAATTTTGCAACAGCTTTTTGAGAAGCTAAATACATTCCTATGAATTCAAACATGAATAATCCTTGTTCAAGCTTGTTTGTTACTTGAGTAAGTCTTACTGTTAAATCCTTTAATACTGGCATTCTACCAACATATTGAGGTTCAGCATAAGCATAAACTACATTTTCATTAACAATTCTTGATGGGATTAATTTAATACCACCCCAGATTGAATACTTAGCTCCTGATTCCAATATTTCTCTTTGAGTTAATTGGTCGATTTCAGTTGTAGCCCAAGTTAAGATATCATCAATTCTGATTTGATTCATAACGAAATTAGATAATGGAACATCATGTCTAGAAAGACATTTCTTTAATTCTACTAAATGATTTTTAGATAGAATTGTATCAGCAGATGTTACTATTTGCTTAATATTTTCTGGAACTTTAGCTGTTCCATTACCTAATATTAATTTTTCAGTAAGATCAAGTAATTTTGTATCTTCTGCTTTTACCATAGATTGAGAACTTAATTCTCTAACTCTTTCTAAGTAGTTAAACTTTTGAACTAATAATCTCTTAAGATTAATAGTTGTATCATCTGAACTGATAGTGATGATACCAACGTTAACTCCGTCACCTTCAATTTGGTAACGAGGAACTTGCATATCGTCACCATAGAACGCAGAGTGTGAATCAAAATCTTTAGGGTAGTAAACATAAGGTTCATTGTTAATCATTTGAACTTCGTCACCTGTAACATTATGAACAACTAAGATCTGTCTACCGAAAGATTCATAATCTCTTGTCTCTCTAATAAATTGTGGTAATTTTTCTGATGCAAATTTTTCAAAAGCACCAGGTGTCTCCAATAATCTAGATACATTATAATCAGCTGAATTCGTTTCAGCCGCTGTTTTTATAGCCATTATTCCTGCCATTTTTAATCCATCCCCTCTCTATTATACTGTTATTCTTAAGAATCCATTTACAGGTTTGCCAATAGCATAACCTACAATTAATTCTCCTGCTGCTGCTGGACATACATTTCCAGCTACAACTGTTAATGGTGTCATATCATCTGAATAAGTCTTAGTTGTATCAAATTTGTTTGTAGAAACAATTAAGTTACCAACTAAGAATGAAATTTTCCCTACTATTCTTCCGCTAACTTGATCTCTTCCTGGTCTATTTGAACCAATTGCCATAAAAGCTTTTACATCAGCCTTATTAGCTAAAACTAATTTCCCCGCTTTAATTGTTACGAATTGACCTTCTTCTACTACCACTCCTGGAGTTAAGTCCATTGAAGCATCTCTGTATGAATATTCGTCAAATCTTTTCTCTGCTCTAATCATTTAATATTCACTCCCTTTAAATTATTTTACATATTCCTCTAATGCTGAGTTTAAATTTTCTTTCCCTTTAATATTATTACCCTGATATAAAAAAGTCAAATCTGATAAACCTTCGTTAGCTGTTTTGACTGGTATACGATTTATAGTATCCTCCATAACATCGAGTGCATCGCTTGCTATTTTCATTAACTCGTCTTTTTTAGACTTTATATCAGATTTTTTGATTAATCCCTTATTGAACATGGAATCAGTCAAATTATCTACTTTGTCCTTTTTTACTGCAAGTTCTTTTTCTTTCTTATAGCTACTGATTTCAGATTCCAAACTTGCAACTTTTTGATTTAGACCCTTTATGTCTTCGGCAGCAACTTTTAACATTGTTGATGCTAATTTTAAAACTTTTTTTTGTTCTGCTGCCGTTTTTTCCATATCTTGAATTTCTATGCAGTTAGCAATTTTATTTATTAAATTTTCCTTATCATTACCCATTCATATCACCATCTCCCTTGTTGCCTAAAAGATGATTTGCAAGTGTCATAGAACCAACAAATGGCACAACCTTATCTTTACTTTTAGATAGAGGATTCAATGCTCCAGTAGATTTAACTTTAATATATTCGCTTGGTAATCCATTCTTTCCTTCGTTCTTTAAGATATCATGTTCTTGCACGAAAGAATTTTTTAAAGATTGAGATATCTTCCCTTTTCTCTTGTCGAGAAAATCATACGCCTTTCCTCCAGCTTTCATATCAATATCCGTAAGCTTTCTTTGGAAATTTTTGTAAGTAGGATTATTACCAGCTTTATTTTTAGTTAAAAAATCCAATATCATTGAACCAGTGCCATTCTTAGCAAACATAGTATCATCAATTATCTTTTTGTGATCTCCCTTAATCCCACTTTTAGCTAAAGTAGAGGCAAAATCCTCAATTGATTTTACTGGAACACTAGCCTCCTTCTTCATATTATTATCCTAATTTTTCTGATAAAGTACTTAAAATTTCATCGGCAACTTGAAGTATTGGTTTGTCTGATAAGGAAGCTAACTTCTCTGCATTTTCAGCTATAAATAATGAAACTTCTTCGTTTGCGCATTTTTCAAATACGAAATCTGCAACAGAAAAACCATTAGATGCTAATTTTTGTTCTGCTAATTCATATGCTTGCTTAATGACTTCTTCATCTTTTTCGCAATCATCAGCAGATTCTTTCTCTTCTTTATCTTTCTCTTCTTTGTCCTTTTCAGAATCATCAGCAGATTCTTTCTCTTCTTTATCTTTCTCTTCTTTGTCCTTTTCAGAATCATCAGCAGATTCTTT